>C687J35021_10000834_pt1 | contig 23607 bp, 23 predicted proteins | sample RifCSPhighO2_12_FD_35021 | JGI IMG/M metagenome (IMG submission 35021) | reverse complement strand
GAAGCGGCGCAAATGGCCGGTTTTACCGTGGTTGATTCGGAAACCGTGATGGCGACACATTTGTCACACTTGATGCAAGTGCAAGCCGCCAAGCTGCTCAGTCGGACAGAAACACAGCAACTGGTGGAACACGTGGCCAAGCTGGCCCCCAGACTCATCGAAGAAGTGGTTCCCAAAATGGTTTCGATCGCAACGTTCCAGAAAGTACTGCAGCTGCTGCTGGAGGAATCGGTGCATATCCGCGATATCCGCACCATCATCGAAACGCTGGCCGAATTCGCCGGCAGCATCACCGACCCGGTGGAACTGGCCCGGCGCGTGCGTATCGCCTTGTCACCTGCCATCGTGCAGCAGATCTATGGCCCGACTCGCGAGCTCAACGTGATCGCCATCGAACCCGGCTTGGAGCGCCTGCTGGTACAGGCTCTGGGCAATGCAGCTGGCCCAGCACTGGACCCCGGCGTTGCAGACATCCTTACCCAGAAGGCCGCCGAAGTGGCTCTCAAACAGGAAGAAATGGGTTTACCCGCCTGCCTGCTGGTCCCTGACCAGATCCGCGGCGCCATTTCTCGCCTGGTGCGCCGTGTGGCGCCCCGGCTGCAGGTCCTCGCACACAGCGAGATTCCTGAAACCCACACCATCCGCATTGGCCCCATCCTCAAAGGAGCATCGGCATGAACATCAAACGCTTCCACGCTGCCACATCCCGTGAGGCGCTGGCCAAGGCGCGCATGGCTTTCGGGGAAGGCACACTCATTCTGTCCAACCGCCCCACCGCCAACGGCGTCGAAGTTGTCGCCACAGCGGAAGATGCCCTGGGCTCTCTCGAACAAGGCCACGAAGGCTTCCAGGCCGAGCGCCGACTTGATGTGGCGCAACCCGCCACCCCATCCCGCAAGCCCTTGCAGGAACGTGCAGCCCTCGAAGTGCGCAATCCGGTGAAAGAAGACACCGAGCAACTGGCGATGAGTACTCTCTCATTCCAGGATTACGTACGCGAGCGCATGCTGCGTCGGCGCCATGAAGCGCTTCAGGAGACCCGCCCGCAGGATGTCGCACCGCTCGAACGGATGCAGGAGCCCGTCCGAGAACGTCAGACACCCGCACAGGTGGTGCGGCACAACCCCCTTCGACCGGTTCAGCCCGTGCCCGAAGCACCGGTACGCAACACAGTTCGTCGCGAACACCCTGCTCCTTCCCTTGCGGCACCGGCCATGAACCAACAGGGTCTGATGCATGAACTGCAGAGCATGAAAGAGCTGATCGAAGACCGATTCAATACCCTCTCCTGGCTGGGTCAGGCACGTCAGAACCCGATCCATTCGAACCTGATGCTCAAGATGATCCGGGCTGGCTACTCACCATCGCTGGCGCGCGCCATCCTGGAACGCATGCCTGAAGAAATGGATGCGGCCGAATCGGTCCGCTGGCTCATGGACGTCCTGGAGCGCAATCTGCGCACCGATGCGGGACAGCGCCCGCTCTACGAAGAAGGTGGCATTTATGCGCTGGTAGGCTCCACCGGTGTGGGAAAGACCACTACGACAGCCAAGCTGGCCGCAATGTGCGCGCGCATCCATGGTCCGGGCAACGTCGGGCTGATCACACTGGACACGTACCGCGTTGGCGCGCATGACCAACTGCGCAGTTATGGCCGCATGCTCGGCATCGTTGCACATCTCGCGCATGACCGTGCCGCCTTGCAAGATTTGCTGGGTCTGCTCAGCAGCAAGAAGATGGTGCTGATCGACACAACAGGTATCGCTCCGCGCGACCCCCGCAAGCGCGACATGCTCGAAGTCCTTGATCTGCCCCATGTCAACCGCCTGCTGGTGCTCAATGCAAGCTGCCACGGGGACACGCTGGACGATACCCTGACAGCCTTCAAAACTGACGGATCCCAGCAAGCCATACTGTCCAAGGTGGACGAAGCCGTAAAACTGGGGCCAGCCATTGACGCACTGATCCGGCACCAGATGGTGCTGCGCGGCGTAACCAATGGCCAGCGTGTTCCGGAAGACTGGGAAGCCGCCGACGCGCACAAGCTGGTGAGCGCCTCCATGCGTTCACCCGTGCGCTCCGCTTTCGACCCCAAGGCGTCGGATCTGAACTTTTTCTTTTCACATTCCCCGGACCAAGTCCGCGAAAAGGGGATGATTGATGCTTGACATTGGCTTTCATCAAGGCGCCAGTCTGTACAGCCACACCCCTCAGGATGAACTGCGGCTGGTGGCTGTTACCAGCTCGCAAGCCGATGCCTACGGACTGGAGACGCTCTGGCAGGTTTGCCTGCACCTGCAGCGCCTGGGTTACCCCGTTGTAGTGCTTGATGGCACGGCACGTGAAACAGAAACCAGCCCAGGCCTGCAGGACTTGCTCGCTCACGCCCCCTGGAGCGACAGCATCGGGCCTGGAAGCCACGCAGATGCGTCGGCTCTGGCAGTGCTGCCAGCATGCCTCGGACTGCAAAGTCTTTCGGACAACCCCAGAAATTTGCAGCAGCCTCTGCAAGCCCTGGAGCCGCTGTTCCGCCGTTATGCACTGGTGGTCCTGTACGCACCTGTCACTACATTGGCATCGCCCCTGCTGGCGGACACCATGACGGCTCCGCTGCTGATCATGACACCGGGGAAATCCAGCGTGGTGAACAGCTACCGACAGCTCAAGCATCTTGCCCTGCATGCAGGATTAACAGGAACGGTGGCCTGCATGACACGCTCAACAGACCAACGCTCCCAGGGCGAAAGCGCATTGCAGTCTCTACGCCAATGTGCATCGCGCCACCTGGGCCAGCAGATCCGGACCACCTTGATTCGCACGGAGAGCCCCCAGGATTTGCAGCGATTGGCCTTGCAACTGATCGAAAACGCGTGCACCATCAGTTCGCTGAGTACAGCCACTACGCTACCATCCTCGGTGGCAGCAGGTGCACCAGCACATATTGTTCAGAGCCATTGAAGTGACATACACAGCCAAGGGCCAGCTTGATCGCGATGCGATGATTCGCCAGTATGTTCCACTGGTCCGTCGTCTGGCGCATCACATGATCGCCAAATTGCCGGCGAATGTGGAGCTGGACGATCTGATACAGGTCGGAATGATCGGGCTGACCGAGGCACTGACACGCTATGAGGTGACTCAGGGTGTGCAGTTCGAAACGTTTGCCACCCAGCGCATTCGTGGCGCGATGCTCGATGAATTGCGCGAGACTGACTGGATGTCACGCAGTTCGCGCAAAAGCCAGAAAGACATTGAAAAAGCCGTGCAGCGCCTGGAACAAAAACTGGGACGCAGCCCCCTCGAATCAGAGATTGCCATGGAACTCGACATGACATTGGCCGACTACCAGAGTCTGCTTGGAAAAGTCCGGGGCACCCAACTGGTCTACCTTGAAGACATGTCGCGCAGTGCCGGTGATGACGACGAAGGATTCCTCGAACGCCATGAGGTGGCGGATGGCGAAACCGATCCAATGGCCCTGCTGCGCGACCAGCGCCTGCGCACATCGTTGGTCAGTGCGATCCAGTCACTGCCCGAGCGCGAGCAGTACATCATGGGCATGTATTACGAACACGACATGAATCTCAAGGAAATTGCGGCCGTACTGGGTGTGACTGAATCTCGGGTCTGCCAGCTGCACAGCCAATCCATTGCGCGTTTGCGCGCCAAAATGCGCAGCCACTGAGCGGCCCCACAAGATTCAACTGAAAAATGGATGGAGAAGGGACTGACGTCCCTAAATCCGCTCGGGTTTCAGCCTGCAGAGCGGTAAATGCGCGCGCCACCACTGGGGCCATTGCCAGCCCCCACCGCCTTGCCATACGTGGAGGCACTATCTGAAGGAGGCAGCACACTGGCGACCTGACGATCCACCAGCGCTCCAACACGTGCGAGATTGTCACGCTGCATAGCCAGTTGCTCGCTAACCCGCTGAATACGCACCGACATTTCTGAAGACAGGGATTTGCCCTGCCCACTTTCCAGTGCCTGTGACAGCTGCACAGCCGCCTGCCTCAATTGCATGCTGGACTTTTCCAGCATGGCAGGATTCATCGCCACCAAAGCTGCAGACACTGCGGCCAGTTGCTCCTCAACCGCTTCCAGCGTCTGTCTCAGTAGCATGACGGGCTCCCTCTGCAAAAATTATTCAAGGAACCAAAGTGAAAGGACTCACCCTTTTACCCGGGACAGCAACTCCTGGGTATTGGCGAGCATCTTGTCGGCAATGACTTCCGCATCGACCTTGAAGGAACCATTTTCAATAGCGGTACGTATCGCCTTCACCTTGCCCGCGTCGAAATCGCCTTGATTTCGACTGGTTTGCTCCAGAGCGCGCGCGGCCGTCGAGAACGTGACAGGCACACCGGCGGCGGAAGCTGACGCTACGCCCTCAGCCACCCCGCCAGCCGCTGGTGCGGCTGTTTTTGCCTGCTTCGCAGGCGCTGACTGGGCTATCGCGCCAGGCAGTTCCGGTTTTTGTCCAATTTTCATCGCTCTCTCCACCAACCCTTGCAATACGGGGATAGGTAGCAATGTTTTCGACCAATTGAACGTGGACTTTAGCGGCAACAGACAAATAAAACCTACAAATTGACGTTTATTGTTCCATCATCTTGAACAATACCAGAAACAATTTTGCCATTGACCATTTTGATGCGTACAGTTTGGCCAATCGACCCGGCCATCAAGGCTTGACCACCAGCGCTGATCGCATAGCCATTTCCTTGGGCGCTGACCCGCACTTGCGCTCCGGCCTGGAAAACCTGCGGCGCACGCAGCATCGGCTGTCGCAGCGCCTGCCCTGCCTTCAAGGGCCGCGAAGCCACCTGCCCCACCCACAAAGAGGGCTCTGCCACGATGGCAGCGCTCTCGGCCGCCCAATCGACTTCCATTTCAGTGGCATCGGCTTCGGAAAGCACCTCGCCTGATTTGACATCGCCCATCAGAACCCAGGCAGGCCCAAAGGCCTTGACTGTGACCGGCAAAAATACATTCCAGCGGGTCGCACCCTCCAGGCAGCGCAGACCCAGCCGGGTACGCCCCCATAAACGGGCCCCTGCAGGCAGGTAGGGCTCGATCCGAGCGCAGGGAGACAGGCGCAGGCGCTCATCCAGCTGCCCCACACTCACCTCCATGCGCAACGGGGACTGCGACGGCATGTTGCGCTGCATGGTCTCATTCAGCCACTGCTGCGTGAACTGCCCCAGATCCGCCTGGGCCTGCACCGCTGGAACCATACCCAGTAACAAAGTTGCCGCACAGGCTTTTCTGAAGACAAATGACCGCAGCCACATCGAGATGTGAGCGAACCGTTCGGCGTGCAAGTAGAGGGACCGATCTGTGTGCATGGCTGAACTCCCGTAACGAAAAACCTAGTCTGCAAACGTACGTGCATCAGGCCATTGAACTATAGGCAGCCAAGCCACACACGAAGCACCGAACTACACGCCCTTTCCCACGCTCTTCACCCTTTAGAAAAATCCGGTCATTTTCATAATCGAGGCACGCCACAAATCCACCCAGGATCTCTGGCTTCTGCAACCCACGGTGTGAGGCGAACCATGCTTGACAAGATGACCAACCGACTGGACTTTCACGGCAGCGCCCTGGTGCTGCGTGCAGAACGCCAGCGCACCATCGCCAGCAATATCGCCAACGCCGACACCCCGGGCTACGTGGGTCGCGACATCAACTTCACCCAGGCGCTGCGCGCAGCCACAGGCAGCACCTCGGGCGATCGCCTGTCTGCCCAGGGCAGCACCAGCACCTCCCGAAGTACAGCAGACCAGCGCCACATGGCCATTTCCACCACGCTACCCAGCAGCAGCAACCCCGGCAAGCTGGGCTACACCGTACAGACGCAGCCCTCTCTGGACAACAACACCGTGGACCTGGACCGGGAGCGCGCCAATTTTGTGGACAACACAGTGCGCTACGAGGCCACATTGCGCTTCATCAACGGAAACGCCAAAACAATGCTGAGCGCCATCCAGGGCCAGTAAGCACCATTCAAAGCGAGCATTGCCATGTCGATGTTTTCCATTTTCAACGTTTCGGGCAGCGCCGTCAGCGCCCAATCCCAGCGCCTAAACACCGTGGCCAGCAACCTGGCCAATGTGGATGCGGTCGCGGGCCCCGATGGCAAGGCCTACAAGGCGCGCCAAGTCGTATTCCAGACAGAGAAGATGGGCGCTGAGCACACTGCGGGCGTACGTGTAAGTGCCATCAAGGAAAGCGACGTACCCGGACGCCGCGTACACGACCCCAGCCACCCATCCGCCGACGAGCAGGGCTACGTGACGCACTCGAACGTGAACGCCGTCGAGGAGATGGTGAACATGATCTCCGCCTCGCGCTCTTACCAGAACAACATCGAGGTGATGAACACGGCCAAGACGCTGCTGCTCAAGACCCTGCAGATGGGACAGTAACACCAGGACACCGCCATGATCTCCAACGTCACCTCCTCCACGGCCACCGGCAGTAGCACCACCGCCAAAGCAGATTCGACCACCGACCCGGCAGCCGCCCAGGACCGTTTTCTGAAGCTGCTGGTCGCCCAATTGAACAACCAGGACCCAATGAACCCGCTGGACAACGCCCAGATGACCTCGCAGATCGCACAGATCAACACCGTAACCGGCATCCAGCAGCTCAACGAAACTGTCAAGGGGCTGGCCAGCCAATTCACCGCACAGCAGCTGATGCAAGGCAGCGCCATGGTGGGCCGCCAGGTGCTGGTGGAAGGCAACAGCCTGGCGCTGGATAGCGAAACCAGCCAGGCCGCCGGAGCCTTCGACCTCGCAGGCTCTGCCGCCAGCGTGAAGGTTCAGGTGCTCGACCCCACCGGCAAAGAAGTGGGCACGGTGGACATGGGCGCCCTGCCGGCGGGCCGCTACAACTTTGCCTGGGACGCCTCCCAGTACCAGGGCGACAGCGCACTGCGCTTCAAGGTACTGGCCGCCAATGGCGAAGCCGCCGTAGCGTCCACTGTCCTGACGGTCGACAGCATCATCGCCGTCAGCATGGACAACGGCAGCCTGCAAATGCAGCTGTCGCGCGGTGGCATGACTACGCAATCGGGCATCAAGGCCATTCTGTAATTTCGATTTTTCTCAGGAGCACCCACCATGGCTTTCCAACACGGTCTCTCGGGCCTGAACGCTTCCAGCAAAAACCTGGACGTCATTGGGCACAACATTGCCAACGCCAACACCACTGGATTCAAGTCCTCACGCGCCGAATTCGCGGACATGGTGGCCGCATCCATGGGCGCTGGGGGCGGCAACAATTACGGTATTGGCGTGGAAGTGGCGGCCGTAGCGCAGCAGTTCTCGCAAGGCAACGTCACCGTAACTGGCAACAACCTGGACGTGGCCATCAACGGCAACGGTTTCTTCAAGGTGCAGCAATCCGATGGCTCCGCTGCATACACACGCGCTGGCAACTTCAAGCTCGACAAAACGGGTGACCTGGTGACCAATGGCGGCGCCCAGGTCATGGGCTTCAAGGTCGATCCCACGACAGGCCTCAGCACCTCCGAGGCGCAGCCGCTGAGCTTCCCCACAGGAGCGCCTATCGAAGCCAAGCAGACACTGAACATGACCGCCACGCTGAACCTGGATGCGCGAGCCAAGGATGCCGCAGGCGACCCACTGGCGACGCCCCCCATTCCAGCCACGCCCCGCTCCACCTATGGCACATCCATCAATGTGTACGACACCCAGGGAGTGCCCATTCCGGTCAACCTTTACTTCGAGAAAAATGGTTCAAACACCTGGGATGTCTATACCCAGCTGGATGACCCCACTGCCGTGCCTCCCGTCGTGGCCGCGCCCCTTGGTCAAATCGTATTCGATGGCAATGGAAAATATGACGCAGCCGCCAGTACCGCTCCTATGGTGGTGAATATCGATCCGACCGTCTCCAACCCGAACAACCCGCCTGCGCCCTGGGATGTAACGATCGATTTTGAAAACTGCACCCAATTCGGCAGCAAATTCGCCGTAGCCGACCTCACACAGGACGGCTACGCTTCCGGCGACCTCACGAGCATCAATATTTCCAACGACGGCATGGTCATGGCCAGCTACTCGAATGGCGTGACTCGTGCCGAAGCACAGGTGGCGCTGGCCAACTTCCGCAACCCGCAGGGCCTGCTGGCCGTGGGCGGCAACAACTGGGTGGAATCGTTTGACTCCGGCCCTGCCGTCATGGGCAAACCCGGTGACGGCAACTTTGGCGCGCTGCGCTCTGGAGCTCTGGAAGACTCCAACGTCGATCTCACCGCCGAATTGGTCAACATGATGACCGCCCAGCGCGCCTACCAGGCCAACGCCCAGACCATCAAGACGCAGGACCAGGTGATGTCCACCCTGGTCAACCTGCGCTGATCCTTCTCCACCCTGAACGCACGGAAACGCCATGGACCGCATCATTTACACCTCCATGACCGGCGCCAACGCTGCCGCGCACCGGCAGGCGGTGCTGTCCAACAACCTGGCCAATATCTCGACCAACGGCTTTCGCGCCGAGATGTCCACCTTCCGCTCCGTACCCATCCAGGGCGAGGGCTCGACCACGCGGGTCTTTGCGCTGGAAGCCACCTCCGGCCACCGCGACACGCCCGGCCCGGTGCAGCGAACCGGCCGCAACCTGGACGCCATGGCCGTGGGCAACGCCTGGTTTGCCGTGCAGGGGCTTGACGGCACCGAGGCCTACACACGCAACGGTGGTTTTGAAGTGTCGGCCACGGGCCAGCTGCTCACGTCTACCGGGCTGCCGGTGCTGTCGGACGGTGGTGCGCCCATCGACATTCCGCCGGGTGCTGAAGTCACTCTGGGCTCCGACGGCACCGTCACCGCCAAATCACCGGGCCAACCGGCAGCCGCCATCGGGCGTCTCAAGCTCGCCACACCCACCCCGGAAGACCCGCTCAAGCGTGGCGACGACGGACTGTTTCGCGCCGCCTCAGGCGATCCGATTCCCAACGATGCCAACGCCCGCATGCTGACCGGCGCCATCGAAGGCTCCAACGTCAACGCAGTCGAAAGCATGGTCGGCATGATCGCTGCATCGCGCCAGTTCGAGCAGCAGATGCGGCTGCTGCAGACCGCAGAAACCAATGACAAGACCGCCAGCCAGCTGCTGGGCATGAACGGCTAACGCCCCCGGGCCCAAACCAGAAGGAGCCACCATGATCAATTCCCTGTGGATCGCCAAGACCGGCATGTCTGCCCAGCAGACCCAGCTCGACGTCATCTCGCACAACCTCGCCAACGTCTCGACCACCGGATTCAAGCGCAACAACGCGGTGTTCGAGGACCTGATCTACCAAAACCTGCGCCAGGTGGGCGCCAACACCACCGAGCAGAACCAGCTGCCCACCGGCCTGCACCTGGGCCTGGGCGTGCGCACGGTGGCCACCAGCCGTAACTTCACCCAGGGCACGCACCAGGAAACCAAGAACAACCTGGACGTGGCCATCAACGGCAATGGCTTCTTCGAGGTCACCATGCCCGACGGAACCCTCGGTTACACCCGCGATGGCTCCTTCCAGGTCGATGCCCAGGGGCGCCTCGTCACCTCCAGCGGCCTGCCCGTGGCCAATGGCATCACCATTCCGCAAGGCACCACCAGCGTGAACATCAGCGCGGACGGCGCCGTCTCGGCTATCGTCGCGGGCAACACGCAGCCCCAGCCACTGGGTAATCTGGCCATGTCGAGCTTCATCAATGCCGCAGGGCTGGAGCCCATCGGTCAGAACCTGTTCAAGGAATCAGCTGCCTCGGGCCAGCCCCAGCAGGGCACCCCCGGCACCAACGGCCTGGGCTACATCCGGCAAGGCTTCCTGGAAGCGTCCAACGTCAATGTGGTTGAAGAACTGGTCACCATGATCCAGACCCAGCGCGCTTACGAGATGAACTCCAAGGCCATCCAGACCTCCGACCAGATGCTGGCCAAGCTCAGCCAGCTCTGAACCCGTCACCTGAAGACAAGGTTGAACACCATGGAACACTTCCTAGCGCCTTTCCGCTCCCTGCATTCAGGCATCTTGGCTCTGGCCGCTGCACTGCTGCTCCCAGGTTGCGCCAGTCTCTCACCGGCACCACCGGTGGATATTCTGCCCACCACGCCCCCAGCATTGACCTCCGCTCCCCGGGCAGCCCCACCCGTCACCGGCAGCCTGTTTCAGCAGGCCAGCTACCGCCCTGCCTTCGAAGACCGCCGGGCACGCATGGTCGGAGATACGGTCACCATCCAGATCGTGGAAAACGTGACGGCAAGCCAGAAATCCTCATCCACTGTGGACCGTAATGCAGAAATCTCCGCAGGCATCACGGCCCTGCCCTTCGTCAACAAGACCTTCACCGACAAGACCGCGCTGGGCGCCAACTCGGGCAACACCTTTGCAGGAAAGGGCGGCACCGAGAGTGCCAACACGTTTGCCGGTTCCATCACGGCAACCGTCATCGACATCCTGCCCAACGGCCACCTTGTAGTGGCGGGCGAGAAGCAAATTGGCGTGAACCAGAACGTGGACATCCTGCGTTTTTCTGGCACAGTGGACCCCCGCACCCTGCAACCGGGCAGCATCGTCAACTCCACCCAAGTCGCGAATGTGCGTGTGGAATCGCGCGGGCGCGGTGCCCAGAATGAAGCCCAGGTCATGGGTTGGCTGGCGCGGTTTTTCCTGACCTTCCTGCCCTTCTGATCCTGGCAGTCTCCACGTCATTTTCAAAAAGAATAGCTAATAGCGCTTGCTGGCCGGGCGCTATAGCCATTTTTGACCCTGTATTTTCACCCTCCCCTTCGCTCCACCGCAGCCCGCTGGCTCCATCAGGCACAGGTAATTAACGGGTGAACCGGCTTCTTTTTGGGTTTTAGTTTCTGCCGACGCCTCCCACAATGGAGGCCATGAAAGCCTCGTCCCACTCCCTTCTGACACGCCCTGTCCGCATCCTGTGGCCTCTGCTGATCATGGCGATGCTCTCTGTCGCCTGGCCCGCCCACGCGCTGCGCATCAAGGAAGTGGCGGCGGTTCAAGGCGTTCGCAGCAACCAGTTGACCGGCTACGGCCTCGTGGTAGGGCTCGACGGCACAGGCGACCAGACGACGCAGATGCCCTACACCACGCAGGCCATGCAGAACTATCTGCAAAACATGGGCATCAGCCTGCCGCCCAGTGCCGCAGGACAGTTGCAGCTCAAGAACGTGGCGGCCGTGATCGTCACTGCGCAGCTCCCCGCCTTTGCACAGCCAGGCCAGATGATCGATGTGAACGTCTCTTCCATGGGCAATTCCAAGTCGCTCAAGGGGGGCATGCTCATGGTCACTCCGCTGCGCGGCGCCGACGGCGAAATCTACGCCCTGGCCCAGGGCAACCTGGTGGTGGGCGGTGCGGGCGCTGCTGCGGGCGGCAGCAAGGTGCAGATCAACCACCTGAGCGCGGGCCGCATTCCGCAGGGTGCGCAGGTGGAACGATCGGTTCCCACACCGCTGCACGAGGGCGACTCGATCACCCTCGGGCTCAATGCCTCTGATTTTCAGACCGCGCGCCGCGTGGCCGATGCCATCAATGCGCGCATGGGCGTCGGCCGCGCCACCGCCATCGATGGCCGCACGGTGCAAGTGCAGGCGCCCACTGCTCCGGGCGCACGCGTGAACTTCATTGCCGAACTGGAAGAACTCCAGCTCGAAAGCATGAGCCCCTCGGCCAAAGTGGTCATTAACGCCCGCACGGGTTCAGTGGTTCTCAACCAGGCCGTGACGCTGGGGCCCTGTGCAGTCGCACACGGCAACCTGTCCATCACTATCGGCACCACGCCGGTCATCAGCCAGCCCAACCCGCTGTCCCAGGGGCAGACAGTGGTCACGCAAAAGAGCGATATCACCATCAACCAGGAACCCGGCAACATCATCCAGATGCCGCCCTCCACCCAGTTGGCCGACGTGGTGCGCGCACTCAATGCCCTGGGTGCCACACCACAGGATCTGCTCGCCATCCTCCAGGCCATCAAGGCCGCTGGTGCGCTCAACGCAGAGCTGGAGGTCATCTGATGCTGCAACCACAACGCCCTGTGATGGCACCCATGGTGCCCAAGGAGTGCTGAACCATGGCCCTCTCTCTCCCCGGCTCCACTAGTATCGACACGTCCAATGCGCTGGCAGTGGACACCCGGTCGCTCAACCGCCTGAAACTTGACGCGGGAAGCAATAGCCCCGAAGCCACGCGCGAGGCAGCCAAGCAGTTCGAATCGCTCTTCATGCGCGAAATGATCAAAAGCATGCGCGAAGCGACCATGAAATCCGGTCTGCTCGACAGCGCCCAGGGAGACCTGGGCACCGACCTGTTGGACCAGCAGTTATCGGTACAGATGTCCGGCAAGCCCGGCGGCCTGTCCGAGGCCATTGCGCGCCAGCTCTCGCAGCTGATGGGCGGGGGTGACGTCAACCTCAGCGCCCCCTCCACGCTCAGCCTGGGCCAGAGTGGCATGCGATCGGCACCTGCCGTGCCTGCGGTGCCCACCCCCGTTGGCCCAGCCCCCAAAGGCCGCGATGGATTCGTGCAGCACCTGAGCGACATGGCCGAGCGCGTGTCGCAGGCCAGCGGCATTCCTGCCAGCTTCATGCTGGGCCAGGCCGGGCACGAAACCGGCTGGGGCAAGAGCGAGATCAAGAACGCAGACGGATCGAACTCGTTCAACCTGTTCGGCATCAAGGCCGGCAAAGGCTGGACGGGCAAGGTGGCCGAAGTCACCACCACCGAGTATGTGGACGGCGTACCGCGCAAAATGGTGGCCAAGTTCCGTGCTTACGACTCCTACGAAGACTCCTTCCGGGACTACGCCCGCCTGATCACGGAAAGCCCGCGCTACGAAAAGGCCCAGGCCACGGCAAAGACCGGCTCTGCCATGGCCTATGCCGCCGAACTGCAGAAAGCCGGTTACGCCACCGACCCGGCCTACGCCCGCAAGCTTAGTGGTGCCATCCAGAGCGCGCTGCGCGCCATGGCCTGAAACCGAAAGCTGAACCATGAGCCTACTCAACGTCGGAGCCCGGGCCCTGCTGGCCAACCAGATGGCACTGCAGACGGCCGGCCACAACATTGCCAACGTCAGCACGCCCGGCTACTCACGCCAGAGCGTAGTGCTGCAGACGGTGCAGGGCCAGTTCACTGGCGGGGGATACATCGGCAAAGGCGTCGATGTGCAGACCATTCTGCGCAACCACAGTGAGTTGCTGACACGCCAGGCCACGGCGGCATCCTCCGTGGATGCAGGCGACACAGCGCGCATGGATCGCCTGCGCCAGTTGCAGGACGTCTTCAGCGGCGGCCCCAGCGGCATCGGTGCCTCCGTCAACGAGATGATGAATGCGCTCTCCGATGTGGTCAGCAGCCCCATGGACCTTACCGCCCGCAGTGTGGCCTTGACACGCATGGACGAAACAGCGGCACGCATGCGCGATGCCTCGCAGCGGCTCGATGAGATCGGCTACACCGTGGCCGAGCAGCTCAAGGGCAGCATGCTTACCGTCAACAGCCTGGCCAAAAACATTGCCAGCATCAACGAGCAGATTGCCCGCGCCAAAGGCAACGGTCAACCCGCCAACGACCTGCTGGACCAGCGCGATCAGTTGATCCGCGACCTCAACCAGCACATCCAGACATCGCAGGTGGCTGCCGACGACGGCACGGTGAGCGTATTTGTGGCGGGCAGCCAGCCCCTGGTGCTGGGTAACAGGGCGGCGACGCTATCCATCGACGATCCGGCCGACTTTGGTGCTGGCAGTGGCAAAAAGGTACTGAATTTCCAACAACCGGGCTCGGCCACCAAGGTGGAACTCAACGAGAGCATGCTCGGTGGCGGCCAGGTGGCGGGTCTGCTGCGCTTCCAGAACAACGACCTGGCCGAGGGCCGCAACCTGCTGGGCCGCATGGCGGTGGCCATCAGCGAATCAATGAACACACAGAACCGCCTGGGCCTGACGCTCGATGGCCAGCCGGGGGAAAACCTGTTTGCACCTATCAGCCTGGGCAATGCCACCTCAGGAACGGCCAACACATCAGGCACCACCATGGGGCTGCAGGTGGCCGACCCCACCAAACTGCAGGCCTCCAGTTACGAAATTGCATTTACAGGTGCAACCACCGGTTCAGTGACACGCCACTCGGACAACAAGGTCTTCACCTTTGCCACGATTGCCGATCTGGAAACCATCATGGCCAACGATGGCTTGGCTATTAACGATGGAACACCCCCTCCATTCACACCGTTTCCCGGCGCTGCAGCCAGTGACAAATTCCTCGTGAATTCCTTGGCAGGTGCAGCCGCCCTGCTTCAATCGTTGCAGTATTCCCCCAACGATCTGGCAGCTGCCAATCCGATTAATGCAGCCATGGGGTCCAACAATTCCGGAACATTGCAGATGGTCAGCCTTAAAGCGCTGACAAACCCGCCGGGCGCCACAGCTCCTGTAACCATCTCCTTCACAGGCCCCAACACCTTCACCCGCTCCGACACTGGTGCAGTCGTTCATGCCTATGTCTCAGGCGAGCCGATCAACTACGATACAGCCACACCTCCTACGGGTTGGTCCATGACTGTCAACGGCGCACCCAAAGCAGGAGACACAATCACCATAGACAACGCTCTCGCACCAGCCTACGGCGACTGGTACAAACGCGACGCAGGCAACGCCAGTGCGCTGATGGGCCTGCGTGATGTGCCCATGTTCGATGGCGCCACACTGGCCGACGGCTTTGCCAGCGCCATGGCGCAGATCGGTACGCGCACGCAGAGCGCACAGTTTGCCGCCGAATTGTCTTCCGCGATTGCCACCAACCTGGAGCGCGACCGAACGGCTGTCTCGGGCGTCAACCTCGACGAAGAGGCGGCGCGCCTGATCCAGTTCCAGCAGGCCTACCAGGCCTCGGCCAAGATGCTCCAGATCGCACAGAATATTTTTGACACCCTGATCCAGGGGCTGGGCCGCTAAAGGCCTGAACGGAGTCCGTCATGACCAACGCCCTCTACCGGCTAAGCACTGCCAACCAGTACGACATTGCCCTGCGCAACATTGGTCAGCGACAGACATCGCTGTCCAACCTGCAGGAAAACCTCACTTCGGGCAAGCGCGTGGTGCGCCCCAGCGACGATCCGGTGGCCGCTGCGCAGGCCGAACGCGCACTCACACGCCTGACGCGCAACGAAACCGACCTGCGAGCACTGGACATGCAGCGCAACACCATGGCGCTGGCGGAATCCACACTGGGCCAGGCCGGGGATGCCATGCAGGCTTTTCGAGAACTGGTGGTAAGCGCAGGCAACGGCACCCACACCCAGACCGAACGCGACGCCATCGTGCAGCAGCTTGTGGGCCTGCGCGACCAGATCCTGGGTTACGCCAACCGCAAGGACGCCAACAGCCTGCCGCTGTTCCAGGCACTGGGCAGCGCACAGTCTCCCTTCACAGGAACGGCAACCTCGGTCAACTTTGCTGGCCTGCCGGGACAGCACGCCAGCGGCAACACCCAGATTGCCAAGGTGCTTGATGGTGACGCCGCCTGGATGAGCGTACCGACAGGCAATGGGGTGTTTGAAGTCTCACTGAGCCCGGGTAACACCGGCAAGGCCTGGACTGACTTGGGGCAGGTCACCGATCCTTCGGCACTGACCGGCGACGACTACAGCATCACGTTTTCGGTGGTCGGTGGGGTGACCACCTACGATGTGGTGAACACCACGACCGCAACCCCCGTACTCTCGGGCCAGCCCTACACCTCGCCATCCACCATCGCCTTCGACGGCATGTCCCTGCAGATCACAGGATTGCCGAATAACCTTGACAGCTTCGTCGTGGAACAAAGCCAGACCACCAATGCTTTCCAGGTTCTGGAAAACGCCATTGGCGCCATCCGTGATGCGCGCAATCCCGACGGCAGCACCAACTACGGCAGCCTCACCCACGGCGTCACCCGGGGCCTGACCGAGATTGACTCCGCCATGAACCGGCTGCAAGCATCGCGCGGCCTGGCGGGCGATCTGCTCAACCGGGCTGACCGCATCGAAGGAGAGCTGGACACCCGTGCCGTGCAGCTCGAAGACGACCGTTCCCGTGCCGAAGATCTCGATATGATCAAGGGCATTTCCGACTTCCAGAACCAGCAGGTCGGTTATGAAGCCGCCCTGAAGTCCTACGCCCAGGTGCAGCAGTTATCCCTGTTCAAATTCATCTAGTCACTTAGCGCGCCATGGTTCAATCCGTCCTGGGCAGTCTGATCCTGGGCTACCGCCCACTCTGGGGGCGCCTGCGCTCCATGGTTGGTATCCAGTTGTTTGTCCGGGGCGAAGGGGCCTCCCAGGTCGATGCACCACACCTGCTGCACACGCTGCAGGAAATCTGGTCCGCCAGTTCGCCGCCGCTGCTCATTTCACCCCAGACACGGCAACTGCTGTGCGACATGCTGGAGCATGCCCCGCGCGGCACGCCCTGGATCAGCGTGCCGGGCAACTGGCTCGGCGAGTCCGCGATCTATACCCGTGTGCAGGCGGCCCACCAGCGCGGCCTGCGCCTGATCTGGCGCGGCGAACTGGGGCGCCTGCCCGAGCCCGAGATCGCCCGCTGCTTCGACAACAGCCTGCTGACCCTGCGCCCGGAGGATGCCATGGCCGCGCTGCAAGCCTCGCCACCCGTCCGGCCCGGCGGCCCCGCAGTAGCGTCCCATGGTGCCAGCCCGGTGCTTGACGGCCAGATGTACGAAAACATTGCCAGCCGCGCCCTGATGTCGCACTGCCTGGATCAGCACAACGCCCTGGCCTTGGCCGACTGGCCCACGGAGGACGTTCTCTACAGCCTGCGCCACCAGCAGATCCAGCCGGCCCATGCCACCCTTCTCAAGCTGCTCAAGGCCATTGAGGCCGAGCAGTCGCTCGAACAATTCGAGAGCATCCTGTGTGAAGACCCACTGCTGGCCTACCGCTTCATGGTCTACACCAATTCGGCCTCGCTCGGCCTGCGCACAGGCATCGACTCGTTGCGCCGGGGCCTGGTGATGATGGGTTACGGCTCGATCAAGCGCTGGCTGTCCGACCAGCTGCCGCACGCCAGCACCGAGGTGGATTTGCGTCCAGTGCGCGAAGCCATGGTGCTGCGCGCCCGGCTCACGGAGCACCTGCTCGAATCGGGCCTGCAGAAAGATCTTCGCAGCGAGGTCTACCTGTGCGGGCTGTTCTCACAGCTTGATGTCCTCATGGGTGAGCCCCTGGGCAACATCCTGCACCGCATTCCGCTGTCCGAGCGCATTTATGACGCCACCGTCACCCGCACGGGGCCTTACGCACCCAGCCTGGAGATGGCCTGCGCGCTCGAATCCGATGATGCCAGCGCCATCCGCCAGTTGTGTGAAACCCACGAACTGGACCAGGAAGAAGTCAACCGCGCCCTGCTGCGCGTGCTTTCCAGTCTCGAAGTGATCCGCCCCCACCGGCACTAATCCCGGCAGGCGAGCTGTGCCTGCGCCACCAAGGGTGGTCGTTTCTGTTCAGCGGCACTGCGCCCGCACACGTTCGAAAACGCGCCAGAAGGCCGCGTCCTGCGTGGTCGTGAAATTGATGCGCATGAGCGTGCTGGGCTGGCGGCTGGCATGAAACAGCGCCCCCGGCGCCAGCAGATAGCCTTCGTCGAGCATGCGCTGGGCCAGCATGTCGGTGTCCACGCCCACATCCACCCAGCCGAAGAGCCCGGCCGGTTCAGCCGCAAAACGGCAACCGGCCTCCATCGCCAGCTGCACGCTGCGCGCGCGGGCTTGCGCCAGGCGCAGGCGCATGCGCTCGGCGTGGCGGCGCAACTGGCCCTGGTCGATACACAGCGCCATGGCCTTTTCCAGCACCGAGGGCGTGGTCAGCGTGGACAGCAGTTTGGTGTCGAGCAGGCGCTCCACCAGTTCGGGCGATGCCGCCAGGAAGCCCACGCGCCAGCTCGGCGCCAGGATCTTGGCAAAGCCCCCCACATAGATCGTGCGGCGCAGGCCGTCGAGTGCCGTCAGGCGCGTGGCGTGGTCGGGCGCGATGTGGCTGTAGGTGTCGTCCTCGACGATATGAAAGTCGTGCTGCTGGGCCAGTTGCAGCACCTGGTGCGCGCTGCCCGGCGAAAGGCAGTAGCCCGTGGGGTTGTGCAGCACGCTCACGCTGACGAACAGTTTGGGCGCATGCACTGCACAGTAACGCGCCATCACCTCCAGATCAGGCCCGTCAGCACGGCGCGGCACCGGCAGCACGCGCATGCCCAGGGCGTCGAGCCGGGCGAATTCCACCGACCAGCCCGGCTCCTCGACCATCACCGGGTCACCTGCCTTGAGCAGCGTGCGGCTCACGATGTCGAGCGCATGCGTGGCTCCTACCGTGGTCATGATCTGGCTGGCGCGCGCGGGCACGTTCAGGTCGGCCAGGCGCCGCGCCAGCGCCTGGCGCAGGCCTGCGTCGCCCATGGGCTCGCCGTAGTTGAGGGTGCCGTCCTGCAGCGCGCGGCTGCCCACGACCTTGCGCAGGGCCGCCGGCATGAAGCGCGCCTCCTCCAACCATGTGGCCGGCATCACCCCCGCACCCGGCTGCGGCTTGCTGGAAGCCTGGTGGAACATGCCCCGGATCAGCGCCGTGGCGTTGATGTACGAGCCCGAGGGCAACAGTGACCCTTCAACGGGCACCCCCATCAGCGGTTCGTTCGCTGTATTTTTAGAAGCACTTTCCGCACGCCCATATTGCCCCGGAGCCTCTTTTTGCGTCAAATCCCTCACATAAAAACCGCGCTGTCGCCGCGACTCCACCAGCCCAAGAGCCAGCAACTGGTCGTAAGCCGCCACCACGGTATAGGGGCTTACCCCCTGCTGGCGTGCGCAATCGCGCACCGAAGGCAACCGCGCCCCCGCAGGCAAAAGACGCGAGCGGATGCGCTCAGCGAAGCGTTCGGCCAGTTGTTCAGTCAGGGTGCGGTGGGCGGCACGGATCAGCATGGTGCAGTGAGTCGGTGTGCCGATGCCTGCACCAGCACAGTTTACATTTTTGTCGAATGAACTGTACTGTAACTGTAATGGAAAACTCCTCTACAGTGTGTGCACCGTTCCAAAAACAGACGCCATCGCTGCCCATGCCTCTTGCTGAATTCACCGCCCTGCTGGTTCTTGCCACGGCCATGAGCTTCACGCCCGGCCCGAACACCACGCTCTCGACCGCATTGGCGGCCAACCGCGGACTGCCGCACGCCATGCGCTTCGTCTGCGCCGTGCCGGTGGGCTGGTCAGCGCTGCTGCTGCTGTGCGCGGGCGGCGTGGGGGCTCTGGTGATGGCGGCCCCTCTGCTGCGCCTGGCCATCAAGGGTGTGGGCATCGGCTACCTGCTCTGGCTGGCCTGGAAGCTCAGCCAGAGTGCACGCCTGGCCGAGGCCGATACCACCCGGCTGGATGTGGGCTTCTGGCAGGGCACACTGCTCCAGTTCGTCAACATCAAGGCCTGGCTGCTGGCGCTGACCATCGTGGCAGGCTGGATCGCTGGGCGCGAGGACGGGCTGCAGCGCCTCGCCATCGTGCTGCCGGTGATGCTGCTGTTCGCTTTTTTCAGCAACCTGGCCTATGCCGCCACCGGCGCCCTGCTGCGCCAGTGGCTGACCCAGGGCCAGCGCCTGCTGTGGTTCAACCGCGCCATGGCGCTGGTGCTCGTAGCCACCGCCGCCTGGATGGCCACAGCATGAACCATCCTTCCGCACCGATCGGAGCCCGCCGATGAGCACCCCGCCACCCGACAGCGCCACCCTGAACCCCGGCCACCCCGCAGCCGCACACTCCACCGAGACGCGCGGACTGGCCCTGGGCCTGCTGGGTGTGGTGATCTTCGCCCTCACGCTGCCCATGACGCGCCTGGCCGTGGGCACGCCCAAAGCACCATTGATGTCGGGCCTGTTCATCGCCATGGGGCGCGCAGCCGTGGCTGGGGCCCTCTCGGCCCTGTTGCTGCTCGTGCTGCGTGCACCCTGGCCCCGGCGCGCAGACTGGCGGCCGCTGGCCCTGACGGCACTGGGCGTGGTGTTCGGCTTTCCGCTGCTCACCTCCATCGCCATGCGCCACGTGGGTGCGGTGCACGCCAGTGTGATCGTCGGCGTGCTGCCGCTGGCCACGGCGGCTGTGGGGGCACTCTTGCACCGCCAGCGCCCATCCCCCGCTTTCTGGGCCTGCGCGCTGCTGGGCACGGCGCTGGTCGTGGCGTTTGCGCTGCTGCACTCGGGCACGGCGGGCCTGGCACTGCACCCGGCCGACCTGCTGCTGCTCGGCGCCATGCTGTGCGCCGCCGTGGGCTACGGCTATGGCGCACGCCTGTCACAGCACATGCGCGCCGACGCCGTGATCTGCTGGGCCCTGGTGCTCTCACTGCCCGCCACGCTGCCGCTGGCCGCGCTCTCCTGGCCCGCACACCCGCTGCCGGGCACGGCCTGGGCGGCTTTTGGCTACGTGTCCGTGTTTTCGATGTGGCTGGGCTTCTTCGCCTGGTATCAGGGCCTGGCGCTGGGTGGCACGGTGCGCGTGAGCCAGGTGCAGTTGGTCCAGCCCTTTCTGGGCATGCTGTTTGCCGTGCCGCTGCTGGGCGAGCGGCTGGATGCCGTCAGCCTGGGCTTCGGTCTGGCAGTGATGGCAACCGTTCTGGCAGGAAGGCGCATGCCCGTGCGTGGGGGAGGATGAGAGCACTCCCCTGTGGCGCCTTCGGCGCCTTCCCCCCGCTCTCTCAGCGCTGCGCGCTGCGGGCAGGGGGACGCTCCCAGCGCGGCGGGGCGGCCCTTGCGCGGGAGCCCTGGCCTGGGCCGCGCCGGTTGCATGCCACGCGCACAGAGCATCACGGCATGGAACAGAATGAAAACGTGCCGGGAGGTTAAGCTAATGGTCCGGCGCCCGACCCTGGGTCGCCGCCCGGCCACACAATGGCTCTTTTATTGAACTGGCTGCGCCCCACCCATTGCGCACACACTGGAGAAGACTGGAAATGACGAACTGGACCCTGGCCGCACGCGCCGCAAAGATGAACCCCTCGGTGATCCGCGAGATCCTCAAGGTGACCGAGAAGCCTGGCATCATCAGCCTGGCTGGCGGCCTGCCCTCGCCCAAGACTTTTCCAGTCGATGCCTTTGCCAAGGCCTGCGAAGTGGTGCTCGGTCACGACGGTGCGGCTGCCCTGCAGTACGCCGCCAGCGAAGGCTATGCCCCGCTGCGCGAGGCCATCGCCGATTTTCTGCCCTGGAACGTGGACCCCGACCAGGTACTCATCACCACCGGCTCGCAGCAGGCGCTGGACCTGATCGCCAAGGTGCTGATCGACACCGACAGCCGTGTGCTGGTGGAAACCCCCACCTACCTCGGCGCACTGCAGGCCTTCACGCCCATGGAACCCCAGGTGGTGGCGGTGGCCAGCGACGACGAAGGCGTGCTCATCGACGACCTGCTGGACAAGGTGGGCAGCGGCGCCGACAAGGCGCGCTTTCTGTACGTGCTGCCCAACTTCCAGAATCCCACGGGCCGCACCATGAGCGAAGCGCGCCGCGCCGCGCTGGTGGAAAAGGCCGCACAGCTGGGCCTGCCGCTGGTCGAAGACAACCCCTACGGCGACCTGTGGTTCGACAACCCGCCGCCCGCGCCCCTGACGGCACGCAACCCCGAGGGCTGCATCTACATGGGGAGCTTCTCCAAGGTGCTGGCACCAGGCCTGCGCCTGGGCTACGTCATCGCCCCCAAGGCCGTGTACCCCAAGCTGCTGCAGGCCAAGCAGGCCGCAGACCTTCACACCCCCGGTTTCAACCAGCGCATGGTGGCCGAGGTCATCAAGGGCGGTTTTCTGGACCGCCATGTGCCCACCATCCGCGCGCTCTACAAGCACCAGCGCGATGCCATGCTCGCAGCGCTGGAGCGCGAGATGGCCGATCTGGGCGTGCAGTGGAACAGCCCGCAGGGAGGCATGTTCCTGTGGCTGCGCCTGCCCGAAGGCATGAACGCCATCGAGCTGCTGCCCGAGGCCGTGGAGCGCAATGTGGCCTTCGTGCCCGGCGCCGCCTTCTATGCCGACAACGCCGACACGCGCACGTTGCGCCTGTCGTTCGTGACCGCGAGCAGCGCGCAGATCAACACCGGCATTGCCGCTCTGGCCGCCGCCATCCGCGCGCACGCACCCACCGCCTGATTGCACCGCCCTGGCCTCGGAGGTCCTGCCATGAGCAAGCGTTCGTACAAGCAGATCGACGTGTTCAGCCACCGCCCCGGTGATGGCAACCCCCTGGCCGTGATCATGGACGGCAGCGGTCTGCCCGAGCGCACCATGCGGCGCTTTGCCGCCTGGACCAACCTGTCGGAAACCACCTTCCTGCTACCCCCCACCGAGGAAGGCCGCGCGGGTGGTGCCGACTACCGGGTACGCATCTTCACCCCCAGCGGCGAGCTGCCCTTTGCCGGCCACCCCACACTGGGCACCTGTCACGCCTGGCTGCAGGCGGGCAACCAGCCACACGATCCCGTCACCATCGTGCAGGAGTCGGCCCAGGGACTGGTGCGCATCCGGCGCCAGGACGAGACTCTGGCCTTTGCTGCACCACCCATGCAGCGCAGCACACCCAACCCCGCCCTGCTGGCACTGGTGAGCGGCGCGCTGGGCTTGCGGCCGCAGCAGATCCTGGCCGCACAGTTGCTGGACAACGGCCCGCGCTGGTTGAGCCTGTTGCTGGACAGCGCCAACACCGTGCGAGGCCTGCTGCCCGACCACGCCCGCCTCAAGGACCTGGGCCAGGACGTGGGGGTGGTGCATGTGGCCCCCACCGCCAGCGACACACGCCAGCCCGGCGTGGTGGTGCGCGCCTTTGCCGCCCCCATGGGCAACCCGGAAGACCCGGTGACCGGCAGCCTCAACGCCAGCCTGGCCCAATGGCTCATCGCCGAAGGACTGGCTCCCCACCAGTATCTCGTGGCCCAAGGCGAATGCCTGGGCCGCGCCGGGCGCGTGCACATCACGCAGGATGCTGACGGCCAGGTCTGGGTGGGCGGCAACTCCATCACCTGCATCGAAGGCGAAGTCCTCTTCCCCTGAGCGCTCGGCGCGACGGGCTCCTACGGCAACGCACCGCACAGGGCCGGGCGCCCCCGGCGTGGCACTAAAACCCCCCTTCTCACAGGCCATTTACCATGCACCTGCGCCCCTTCAAGCAAGTTGACGTTTTCACCGCACAGGCCTACCTCGGCAATCCGCTGGCCGTGGTGCTGGACGGCACCGGCCTTTCCACCGAGGCCATGCAGGCTTTCACGAACTGGACCAACCTGTCCGAAGCCACCTTTGTGTTGCCTCCCACCTCCGAAGGCCGCGCCGCCGGAGCCGACTACCGGGTACGCATCTTCTGCCCCGGGCGCGAGTTGCTTTTTGCCGGCCACCCCACGCTGGGTACTTGCCACGCCTGGCTGGAAGCGGGGGGACAACCGCAAGCCGCAGGCACCGTCGTGCAGGAATGTGGCGTGGGTTTGGTCACGCTGCGCCAGTGCGGCGATCGCCTGGCCTTTGCCGCACCGCCGCTCATCAAGAGCGGCCCGCT
>C687J35021_10000827_pt1 | contig 23676 bp, 28 predicted proteins | sample RifCSPhighO2_12_FD_35021 | JGI IMG/M metagenome (IMG submission 35021) | reverse complement strand
GGATTCCGTAACATAGAAAGGCGCGCTCGCAGGTGTGGCGTGTCCTGCCCAAATGCGAATATCATCTCCAGCCGTAACAACGGAAGAAAGCCCCACTGCCCCTGCCACATCTTTGATGTAATTCGTTGAAACAACCCAGCCAGAAGTCCCTCCCAGATAGCCCGTATTTGCTGTAATATTTCCGGTAATGGTCGCGGAAGAAAATGTAGCCGCGCCCGCGTTGGAAATCTTAGCTGGAGACAGAGCGAATGTCGCCGCCCCGAGCCACATATTCCCGTCTATGTCCACGTGAAACGAGGTCGCGTCCGAACCTCCAATGTCAATCGTGGAAGCAGTAAGAGAACCAGAGATTGCAAGCGTGGAACCGTCCCACGTTACTTTGTTCCCCGCGCTATTTCCTAAAGAAAACTTTGCTGTAGAACCCGAAAGACCAATCCAAAATCCCGTGCCGGTATCGTAGGATGTCTGGCCTCCCGCAATGTATTGGTCGGCTTGAATAGAGCCTGCAATCAGTCTATCTACTCGTATATATTCCAGTTTCTCTGCACCGATTGAAATGTCGGTAAATAGACCTTCCGTATCCGCAAGTAGTCCGCCTAAATCTAAATCGTTTCTGTGAAATGCCGAAAATCCCAATGTTTCTATCCCATCGGTATATTCTTGTTTCGAGATAGAAAATTGAGTAATAAGAGGCATACTTATTTTTGTGGCGGTCTGTCTATCTCTATTTCGGCGGTGAATCCGTAAAACGACCAGTATTCATTTGAGCCGTTTTCTGCACCCTCGACTTGAAGAAAATATCCTTTTTCAGGATTGACTTGAAACTCACTGATGTACTTTTTCAATTCTCCCAAAGGCATCCATTTGGTAACGGCTTGCGCGTTTTCATCCACGGCACGGGCGCGAAGGAATAATCCTTGCGCACGGTCGGCATAAGCAAAAATCTTATTGAATCGTTTTATCCCCGATGGCATTCCAAAATCCATATGTCCCGTCTGAAAAAACGAATGGATGGGCGTGCCGTTATCGGTTTTTTGCAAAGTCGAATCAATATATTTTCCCAGTTTATGTATTTCCCCATCAGTCGCGCCTAGATAAAGCGAATCTTGTCCGGTAGCATAAAATTTCCCCATTGAACCGAGAGTGTCCGCGTACTCGTTCAATCTCCACGTCATCGTTGGAAGACTTAAAATCAAGGAACAATTCGCGTAGGAAATGCCATTGACGGTTACTGCCCCAAGATACAAGTGATATTCCTCGTCTACGATTTCCGCGAACGCGGTTGTCATATTCGAATATCGAATAAAATCTATCGCACGTCCTGCGACGTTTTGAGGATAACTCCCGCCTTGTGAGACATAAACTCCATCTCGATTCGCCCAAATCATTAAGGCCCCTAAGTTTTTAATCGTGCGATGCGCGGAACAACCAGTATCCCATACTTGCTTTTTGGTAAGAGGCGATTGGGTAACCATATAAGCTCTATATTCCGTAAAAACCATTAACCTATCCCAGTTTGTCGAAATTCCTGTAATGGCTTCCGAATAATCCACATCAAAAAAATCCGTCGCCACTGTCCACGTAATCGCGCCAGCCGTCGGTATGGACGAGTAATAAACCCTGTAAGGTGTAGCCGTGCCTGATATGTCCGTGTTAGCAATGTAAAGCCTATCTCGATATCGAGTGATAAACTTGGCATTTGGCATCGAAGTTACATTGGTACTTGTAGAAAACGTCGTACCGGTTAAAGAGGAGGGAGTGATGAATCCGTCTGTTGAACCCCAACCTACGAAAAAGCAATATCCCAAAAAGTCCTCCATTTCGACGGCTATTCCTGCCTTATTCGCCCACGCGGTTTCCGCTCCGGTTATCTCTGTCCAAGAGCCGCCCGTTCCATAAAATAATTGCGTATCGTCGGAAGTCGCATCATCAACAGTTGCCAACATTTTCTGAATCGAGGTTGATTGTCTAAAATTATGAAGCGAAAGGATTGATTTCCCCGCTTCCAAGGCCGTGCCTATTTTTCCGTATCCAGGACGTTTCAAGATACTGCCTATTTTGTAGGAAGTATTGACATTAGACATTGCCAAAAGACCGCCGCCAGATTCGCTGTTTCCCGACGGAACAAGGTGCGGCGCAACATCGGAATATAATCCTTGCGGATATTTAAGCGCGTCAACCAATGCCATAATTTATTCGATATAGGTGTAATAATCCTGCATTTCTGGCATATGGGTTAATTGTTTCTGCGCCTGTTTTTGCAATTCAGAAACGAAACGCGCAGTCAACCTGTCTCCGTTTTCCATATTCTTTTTTCGATATTCAATTTCCGCCCCGATATAGTATTTTGCAATATAGGTAAAAGGCATTGGGAGAGTATCGGAAAGAGAATCCACACGAGGAACAACTCCATAATATTTCACTTTTATTTTCTTTCCCGCTGTGTCCGAATCAATCGGAATATCCAGCAAGATATTTCCGTTGAATAAAGTATATTTGCTTGGCGTGGCCGGCTTTACCCCCTGCCACACGACCGTCCCAACGGCCTGTGTGGTCGTAATTGAACCAATCCCTGAAGCAGGAATGCCTGTTAATGTGCCAGTGCTTTCCGTGTTTCCTGTATAAGTGATTGTATCTATACCGACATAAGCCGTTCCACTTTCGCCAAATTCGTAAGAATCAGTTAAAACGAGTGTCGTGTTCCCAGCTGACGCGGCTGTTGATACTGTTGTCTTTGCAATTCCGTTGTATTCGTCTTCGTATGCGTCCAAGTCCATATACTCCATAATCTCGCTTCCAACTTTGACCTGAATGATCCCTTGAAAAGAATCGGGATATTTCAAATTTGTAGAAAGAGATGAAACGGCGTAGGAGTTTTGATTCAATGTGGTAGTAATAGAAGTCACATCTTCAACGATTTCAAAAGGCCAATCTTTCATCGTTCCATCGGGCAAAACATAATTCGTAGTCGCGTCCTGAAAATCATTGACCTTTTCCAAAAGCCATTCCCAAGTGATGAGTGATCCATCAACTTCTGCCCTGACGAGTTTTAATGCACTTTCTGCGATAGCTTTTCCAGTGTTATAGGGAACGCCTGACGAGGCGATATAATCCGAGGCCGAAGAGGAAGTCGTCCCGTCGGTAAAAACGACGTAGTAAAATGAATATGCTGTATCAGTGGAAATTAAAGTGTATTCTGTATATTCTTTATCCCACTGAATAGAGATAGCATCAGCAATCGGTGTCGTAATCGCATCCACGGAAGCAATGAGCGTGCCTGAACCTCCGTCAGTTGAAGCTCCATAAATTTTAATTCCCCGTTCTAGTATCTTCGTAATAGAAGTATCAATTTCGTGGGAAAATTTTGTCGTATTCGTGATGGTCAATGCTGTCCCGCGAGTTACGGTTCCGTTTACATCGCACTCCTCTGTCTTCGCATTTCCAACGGTTCCCAAAATAAACCAGTCATCATCTGTCAATCCGTTATTATCTCGGACGGTCAAGGAAGTCCCCGCCGCCGTAAGAGGAGCCGTCATTGACGTTGCTTTATAGCCGAAAATATCAGGATGTTTAATCCTGATCGTTGAACCAATAATTTCTAGGATTTGCGGTTTTTGCAATACCTTAGAAGTACCCATAAAATATCTTTATTTTTTCCGTCTTGCTTTTGAGGATTCAATGGCTCCCATTTGAGCTAAGGCCGCGCGGTGTGATTTTGGAGTTTTTGAAAGTTCATTCCCTCCACCTTTAGGAAACACTTTATATCCTCCTTTGACTTTGCGAATCATATTTTTATTTCTCTTCAACAAATTTCTTAATCGCCACCAAGACCGCGTTCACAAGCGGCACGAGAAATAGAAACTCTGGCGGAACGGTTGCTGTGGAAATCAATCCCATCAATGCGACAATTCCCGCAGACGCGACGGAATAGAGCAACGCCTTGAGAATCTTCTGGCCATCTTCACGGGCAAGAGAATAACGCGCAGACATATTTTTACAGTGAAGAATTAAGAGCTTCATTTGCAAAACGCAGGGCTTCTTCATCGGGCATATTCTTCGTACAAAACTCAAACCATTCTTCGGCGCGGCAAGCAATGTATTCTTTTTCTTCTAATTCCCTGAATAACGCGTCGGCGGCGGAATCAAGACGAATCGCATCATTGATTTTGTTAATAGGTTCGTCTTCAATTTGTTCAAGTCGTTTGAGATAAAGACCTTCGGCGTTTAGTTTGTTTTGCGTGTCTTGGGGAAGAGATGAAAATTGCATAATTATTTGCGGGCGAAAAACGCCGCGCCAGTTATATTTTTATACGTTTTTTTGACAAGTTTTTTCTTACCATCCCACGGATCGGCAATTAAAAAGTCGTTTGAAAACCAATCCTTTCTAAGAGCAACAACCCAATGCTTTCCTTTTCCTAGCGGTACTTCAAGAATGACTGCCGTGTATGGATTTTTTACCGCATTCAAAATCCCATTAAGTGATGGATTCCAATCTCGACGAATAAACTGCATTTTCTCGAAGTTGAGATTTTTCCAGATAATAAGTCCATCCTTTGTGTAGTTATTTATATTGTGCGCGATTTCTTTCGGGGACTTATAACACTTGAAATAATCCGAAAGCATTGAAATGCAACAGGTCGTGCANCCGTAACTATAAACATTCAGAGAGCTTGAGCCNAGTTTGTCTTCTGCCCAGAGTGGGTTGCGCTGACAAAGAATCTTTATCGCCATAAAATTATTTATTAAGAATTAAGCTCATTAAAGCTCCGACAACTGCGACAAGTATTGTTCCCGAGAGTCCAAAAACAATGTTCCTGATGGGCAAAAATTCGCCTTTTAAGACAACTGACTTTTTTATATTATCCACTGATGTTTGAATTGATAATGTCCTNTCATCAATTCTGATGAGTAAGTCGTGATCGAGAAACTGGCCTTGTTCATTTTCCATATTAAGCGAAATAAGNCTTATTGAANGAATAATTTCCACCNACATCCGCAAGAGCAATTTCAATGTTCGCCNCCGTNAAACATTCAAACACGAGATATTGCGCAGTAGTATAGGTATTTTCCGTAACTGGATTTGTTCCTACTCCTAAATCTCCAACCAAAATATCATTAAAATAAAGAGACCAAGAACCTGCCGAAGTTCTGGTGAGTTTAACTTTGAACCAAGTATCAGNTGTNATTGCCGCATTCTTTGCCATCAATTGAGAAGTAACTCCATTTGCNACTTTCAAAAATTGCATTGCTTCTGTGTCAGAAAATTGCAGAGCATAACCATTGTTTCCCGCGGTGTCAAAAGTCGAGATTGTATTCATCAGATTCATTGAGAACGCCGCCGCGTCTATTTTTTTAATCCAAAACTCCCAAGAACCATAAGCCGCCTCGGTCGTATTTCCAAACTTCGACATATCAAGATACAGCCTTCCGTTGGTAGTGTTTTTGATTGTCTTGACCAAAACCCCATTTATTGTTGAAGTTGCTACTTGCCAACGCCCTGTTGTTTCCGCGCACTGAAATGGTAGATTTGAAATGTATTGTCCAATTACACTACCTTCTGCCGTTATTGACTGAATCGCCCCAAAATCGGTTTTTAATGCTCCGTCCAAATCCACACCTGCAATCTGTAAACCACTATTTGTGAGTGATAATTTGGAATACGGTTTTGACGGCCAGACGGTGTTTTGCAATTCGGCGGTTATCTGTGAAATTTGTGTTGCGGTAGGCATTACGGAAAGAGCAAGAAAACAACCGATGTTTCCATTAAAAAACGCCCCATTTGCTTCGCCTAAGTTTGTTGTAGTGGCGGCGATATTTGCGGAATCAGTAATACAAACAAGATAAGATTTGTCCGAGCTTATTGCTGTCCCCGCTATCCCATTCACATAAATAGTCGAGGAAGTAAAACCAGTCGTCGCGAGGACACCAGCCGCATAAGTAACATAAACAGAATTATTGATAAGTTCCAATATATTCCCTGTCAGGTTATTTGGTTTGACCAAAAAGAAAATGGCGCGAACATTACCAAGATTGCCAATAGAAATGCCTGAAGTCGCCCCATCGAAGTTTGCCCCTTTGGAAAATTGAATGGCAGTAAGTGTGCCATTTTTTGTAGACGCCAAATCAGTGGAATGTCCAGCACGGAAATCTTGGTAGACCGATATACTCCCCGCGTTTTTTAATTGTTGTAAAATTGATTCCATATTTTATACCATATTAAGTTGTCTCTTGCCTTCCAAATACAAATCCAAAATCTGTAAGGGTGTTAAAGTTATGTTTCTGAAAATAGTCAGACTGCCGAATGAACCGTTAAAGTAAGCTGGAATATTTCTTGCATATCCTAGATAAAGATGTTCTGTAGTATTTGACATTCCGGTATAAGTTCCGTTTCCATCATTACTGTCATCAACCCTTATACCATTAGAATAAATCCTTAATCCCGCGTACACCTTGCTCCCATCATAGGTACAAACAAGATGAATCCACTGCCCGATAAAAGAAACCAAAGTCTTATTCCAATATCTAGCGATGTAATTAGACCCACTTGTGTACAATCTGATGATGGGCAAGTCAGATGCGGTTGAAAAAGAATATTCCACACTTGCTCCAAAAAATTTTATAAGCAAATTGTTTGATGTGTTCGGTTTTAACCATATGCTTACTGAAAATGGAACATCGTTTCCAGCTCCATCAGTAAATGAATATGCATCTTTATCCCCTAAATCCAAATAATCCCCACCATCAAAACTAAATCCTTTTGTTGATAACTTAGTTGGGAAGGTTGAGGCAGTCGAACCATCACCCAAAGTGGCATCATTTCCTTTTCCGCTTCTGTCTAAAACTTTTTTATTTGTAAAATCATAAGAAGCTAAATCCATCGGCAAGTCAAGCACGGCTTTATTGCGATAATTGAACGTTGAATTTTGAAAGTAGTCCAACGCTTCCTGTAAAGTTAATTGAGAAGTCCAAAACTTCAACGCTTCCATTTTGAAATTACCAAAAGCCGCAATATAACCAACTTGAATATCATTGCAGTCAATAGCGGTGGCCGTATCAATCTCTACGAAACTTCTTGCGGTCGTAATCGTGGTTGTCGCCACGCCATTCACTCTGATTGTGGGTGAAGAAAATCCTGTTGCGGCCAGAGTCCCCGAAGAAACCGAGATGCTGTGAGAAGAAGTCAGTTTGATAATGCTTTCCGTTGTCGAGGTAAGAGTAATCCAAAATGAAACCGTTTTAATTCCGAGAATGGTCGGGTAAACAATTTTCTGCGTGCCTGAAAATAAAGCTTGATTGGGATTGGGAAAAGTTAAANTGCCNGTAATTGTCCCTCTATTCAAAGCCACTTTAGCCGAAGATTCAAACAATTCCGAGAAGAGACATCCTCGTTGGATTTCTGCTGGTAAACTGTTTTTTGATAAAAGTGACATAGAATAATTTCCCTATCCCTGCCTTCCTAAAAAGGCAGAGTAGGAAAACTAAGTAGCAACGACAGTGGCTCCTGAAGAGAGAGGATGCCAACGACAATAGAATGTAATGTCTCCATCCGTTACTGTCCCAGTCGTGGTCAAAATAACATCTTGACCATTTGATACCACAAATTCATTCCACACGCTTGAAAGTTCAATCGTAGCGTCTGGTGTGGCATCGTGCCAGATTTCATTAAGTGCCAATCCTGTTGCATCTGCCACGTTGGCAATTATGACTGCTGTATTCCCAGCCACACCAACGGAAGCGGTGATGGCATCTGAAGTAGTCAGTGCTGTTTTGACTATACCAATCACCGCCAAGACCACATCTCCCGTAACAGTAAAAAGTGTCATTGGTGTTACACCTGCCACATCAATGGCTTTCGTGGTGAATTTGTACGCCCGATGATTGACGACATCGTTAATCGAATTTAGAACAGGCGTTGAAGGGATTGCAGTGTTTAATACTTGGGCTGTGTCGGAAAATCTCATATTATCTATTTAGGTCTGTCTAAAGGGCAGATTCTTCTTGAACGGGATGCCATTCGTCGCGGATTTCATCGGCAATCTTACTGATTTCTTCGCTCAAAAAGTGAAAAGACTCGTCGTTTGTCGTAACATATTTCTTTTCAACTTCTTTGTTGATTTCTTCATAGGACATTGGTTTCATTACGAAAGATTTGATGAAATCTTTTACTGTGGCAGTGTCTTTTTTTGCCGTCTCGACTTCGACGGGAGAAATATAATCTTTTGGATAGAGGATTGGCATATTATTTTTTCTTAAATCTAGTTCTGCCAGTGTTGGCAGGAGGCTTAATACCTCTTTTTTTGAACCAAGGTATTTGATTTTTGTGTGCTTCGCTTAACTTTTTGCAATGTTCTTCCGACATCTTTTTTCCTTTATTCCAACAGTTCATTAAACCTTTAGTCCCTTTATTCCATGGAATTTTTCCTAATCTGGCTTTCGATAATCGTTGGATCATTTCTTTTGAATAGATCCCCTTCCTCCCCGCATTCCAAGGAACAAGTCCTTTCTTGAATCTTGTCCGACCACTATTTGTTGGATGAATATCAGGAACAATTTGGTTGTAGACCATCAATCCTTTTTCTAATGCTTCGTAGTAGAAATATCGTTCTCGTTCAATCAGTTTTTTTTCATCACAAATTTCTATTTCTTCAAATATCAATTTTTCTTCGCCGTATTTACCAAAAGCATATTGGAGAAGCGGATTGATATGTCTTTTATCTCTCAATCCTTTTAAGTGTTGTTTTTTCCTTTTCTCTATATTTTTACTGGAGCCGATATAAATCTTGTTTGGAGTATCTACGAAAAAGATTTTATATATTCCAGATTTCATATTCTTACATTGCAGATCTGCGAGCAAAAATTTCCACCGTATTGGTGGCATCACCAGGAAGGAGGCCTACGCGTATATACCTATAGTTTAGGTTATCAAAGTCCCAAGCGAGCGTCATGGTTTGCGCAGTCGCTGTTACCACTGATGTACAAACTGACCCCGGATTTAGAGTTACGCCTGCCGTTCCAGACACTGTTCCGGTGACCGTTCCGCTTAATCCTTGAATTTGTCCTTGAATTGATACCCATGTTCCATTTGTTGCATCGGAATCATTTGTCCCCTGAACAATCAAAGTAGTCGTGGTCGCGTCACCATCAATGTACTTTCCCGTCAAAGAGAAATTCTTATACCCCAACATCGCCATTCCGAGAGAGGACGGATAATACTGTTGGGAAGCCGCCACATTCGTCGTATCAACCAGACTTTCTTCAACGACTTGTAGAGAAAGAGGATTTACTTCTTCTGCTCGTGTGCTATTTGAAGCCGCCGTATGAGCTTTTTTTTGCGCACTCAATCCGACTCTATAGGTATCGCTTGCCGCAAATGGTGTTCCTGCACCCGCAATCGTGATGACATTTGAAGCCGCAATAAGTGAAATACCATCTTGCCCATTCACATAACGCGCTCCCCAAGTCGAACCCGTGGGCTTCACTTGAACATAAAGCACGGTGCAATTTGCGTCGTCAATAGTGAATGACGCACCCGAACAAGTGATTGTTACGTTTGAAGTATAGGCCACCGCAAAATCTTGTGGGCTTTCGAAGTCAGAAGGAATAGAATTTCCGCGCGCATCACGCGCAAGAGCAATGCGTTGAGCCCCTGCACTTGCTACTCCGACGTTGACCGCCGTTGCCGTTCCTGCGACTGAAGAAACGTCCGCCTTTATCGCGTTAATCGTGGCAATGACATCAACCTCTGTTGTGCCGTCTGAAATGGCTACGGGAACCGTCTTTTGCGTTCCTGTGCCGAAGATAATTTTGGTCGTTCCATCGTTCAGTTCCGCAGGTACGGTTTTGGTTGTTCCGACCCCCAAAGTTAGATTACTGATTCCGTCGGTAATCTTTGCAAAAGGAGCATTTGTTAGCAACGACCCTGTAGGCGGAACCGTTCCATCCGCACCCACAAGCTGTGAAGGAGCCACTTTGGTTCCTGTGGTTCGTGCAGTGTTTGCGGCATCGCGACCCAAAACTAATCCTGCTTCATCTACAACTTGCGTTGGAAGTACAAGTGTGGCTGTGGTTCTGGCTGTATTTGCGGCCGTGATATTCACTACATTCCCCGCCGCATCCACTATTTCCACTGGATCTACAAGAGTTGCCGTGGTTCGCGCTACGTTCGCCGCAGTGCGACCTAATACATTTCCTGCGGCATCTATCGGCTGGGTGGCCAAAACTGTCGTAGCGGTCGTTCTGGCGGTGTTGGCCGCGTCAATGGTTGCACGGGCATCCGTAGCACCGTCTTTCATCTCGACAGCACCAAGTTCGATATCAGAAGAAAGAATCATTCTTCCATTAGCATCCAAAGCAAGCGGCACGGCATCACCCTCATCATAAGTTGTCGGGGTCGCCATAAACTTCCCTGCAATCGGAACCAATGGAGTTGTAGTCCCAAAAGCCGCATTCATCGCTGGCACGGCAACGCCCCCCACCGAAGAGATGTCTTCTTTTGCCGATTGAATCGTGGCGATGACGGCCTGATCAGTAGTTCCATCGCTTAACTGGACAGGCATTGTTTTCTTAGTGCCTGTATTCAAAGTCAATAAAGTTGTCCCGTCGTGAATGGATGTTGCCAAAGTTTTTGTTGTTCCTGTTAGGACTGCCGGGATGGTCGCCCCGTCCGAGATGGCGACATTCAATGCCTTAATCGTTCCGGTTGTAACGGTGGCCATCGTAGTGCCATCGTTGATTGCGGATGGTACGGTTTTTGTCGTACCTGTGCCGAGTGTCAAATTACTTGTTCCGTCAGTAATCTTGGCAAAAGGGGCGTTGGTAAGTAGAGAACCTGTCGGCGGCACAGTCCCATCAGCCCCGACAAGTTGAGACGGGGCAACCTTTGTCCCTGTTGTTCTCGCGGTATTCGCGGCATCCCGACCAAGCACTAATCCGGCCTCATCAATCGGTTGCGTTGGAAGCGTTAATGTTCCTGTCGTTCGTGCTGTATTGGCGGCTGTAATGTTTACCGCATTCCCTGCCGCGTCAACGACTTGAACGGGATTAACGAGCGTCCCTGTGGTTCGCGCTGTGTTTGCCGCATCCCTTCCTAGTACGTTCCCTGCCGCGTCAATAGGCTGTGTGGCAAGTACGGTGGTGGCGGTTGTTCTTGCGGTATTCGCGGCGTTGATGGTTGCGCGCGTATCAGTCGCACCATCTTTGAGTTCGACGGCTCCAATCTCGATATCGGAAGAAAGCACAACGCGCCCGTTTGCGTCCAAGAGTATCGGTGTGGCATCGCCATCTGTATAGGTTGTCGGGGTAGCTTGATATTTGCCGAATACTGCCAAACCCTTCGTGGCTGTACCAAAAGCGGCATCTTGAACAATCACGTCGAGGATATCGGTACCATCTGTCAATTTAACGGTTGCGGCTACTGATGTGCCTCCTGCGACCGTCTGTGTGGAAACTTTGTATGCGGCAGTGTCGCTTGTCCCTGTCGTCTTTTTCTTTCCGTAAATAATTCCGTTTCGGTGATCCAGACACCATTGTCCGTTTGTGAAGTTCGCTGTTACGTCTGCGGCGATCTGCGCCAAAGTTGCGTTAGATGGATTTTCAATCTCACTGTATTTGCAAGGCTGAATATCCGCAATCGGTAATACTGTATTCGTCGTCCACGCTAAAGAAGTATCTTTATCGTTTCCTACCATTGCACCGAGACTATCCATCACGCCTGAATAGGCAAGTTTAGCGATCACGACCGTCCCTGCGGCCTGTCCTGCGTCGGCTGTTACGACACCACTATCGAAGTAATAAAGAGCAACAGTTTCTCCTGTAATAGATTGGCCATAAGCCGTATCTGCAACAACATCAACTGGAAGCGGTAAACGATTCGTTACCGCATTTTGTTTATCGTATCCGTCAAGTAACATATTTGGTTAAACTTCGCGGATGGGGAGATGACCTTGAGTCGCCCCCCTCTCCCCACACAGAAGTCTAGTTAAGTTTTTAGGAAGTCGTCGGTTGTGCCGCAGTGATATTGGCCGCGCTCGGAGCGTGGCTGAACACATACAAGTTGTCGTTGTTCGTCCCGTTTGTTCCAATATCGTCGAAACCGAACACGCGCGGGTACGAAATATAAATCGTCCCTTTTGTCGTTCCGTTCGCAGTGGCCACAGCTCTCGTGCAAGCAACACCACCAGCAGAATCTAACGACGCAATGAATGTGCAATCCTCAAATAGATTGGAAAACAGAATATCTCCAGCGGCATCCATTTTGATGGCCAAAACTCCAGTACTTGAAGACGAAACCATAAATGTGCAACGTCGAAAGAAGTTGCTCTTGAACTCTTGGCTCGCGGTTACTTGATCAATATGGAGAATCGAACGAGCGGCAGAAGTCAAAAGTGTATCCGCTCCAAATTTACAATCAATGAATGTTCCCGAATCTGTACCAGCCACAAACTCGTGAGCAGTTGTCTGGTCGAGATTATCAACAACCCCGAACATAAGCTCGACATTCTTCATAACTGTTCCCTCGCCGCCGTCCTGGAAAACCGTAAGAGCTAAAGCGTCTGTGGATGTCTGGATAACGCGAAGATTGCGGAACGTATTGCGAACGCCAGTATTCTTAATGACGAACGCGGCTGTCGAAGCCGCACTGGACGCTTGAATCTTCACCCCCGGTTCTACCAAGTGATCTCCACCATCCATCCCGATAAAATGGATGCGGTTTTTGGAGACAGTCAAGCCACTCGTTCCTACCGCGTGAGACGAATTAGCCGAAAGGGCAATCACGTCGTTTGCGTTCGTTGTAGCGGCGTCATAAGCGGCGGCTATTGTCGTGTAAAGTCGAACAACGCCTTCCGAATCCGTCTTAACGATGTTAGATAGTTTGTTGAAATTGGCGTCTGTTGAAGGACACACAATTAAGAGCCTACCCATTACAGGAAGAGCAAGATTAAGCCGAATATTCTCTGCAAGACCAATGCCACTGTTAGGATTGTAAGTTGTCATAAGTTTTTTAACGCAAGCCTCCGTCCAACCGGTGTCCCCTTAGCGAGGATTTACCCCTACGTTTTTATTGTTATCTTAGCCTACAGTTAGGCTGACCCGTCTCCATACGAAATTTTTACCCAAGACGCACTCACGATGACGATTCCGTAACCTCCGCGCGCGCCGAATTGAACAGTGTCCGTCGAGAAATCCTCGGCGGCATCCGTTGTTTCTGGTGTTTTAAGATGTGGTTCTTCCCAAATTCCCAAATGAAATGTGGAGAAACGAGAAGAAGCAATGCCCCAGTAATAACGTTTGTCTGTATTCGGGGCCCCAGCCGCAGTCGTCGCAATCTTCGGAAGCACCACGTGGCGATACTTCGATAGATATACGTTCTTTACGCCGGAGTTAGAACCTTCTACATCTGCACTCGACTGAAGATACTCGCGGGCCGTATTGACAGTGTTCGGATCAGCGGTCGTCCAAAGAATGTCAAAAGGCATCTCTGTCATCAGTTCACCAAACTGGTTGTAGGTTTCCTCGACAGCCAACCGCTCGATCGCTTCAAGTGCACCCTTTGAAAGACGCGGATTATTGGCCAAGACATTACGGAAGGTTGTTGAAGAACCGCGCAAAGTATGAACTGAGGACGCAAGAGCAAGAGTATCCCCAACGGAAATATCAATCGTATTCCCGTCCATATCTGTATAAGTCGTTGCGGATGCGAAGCCAATACGATGCGCTAAATCAAGATCAAGACGATTTGTTACCGTCCGTCCCAGATTTGTCAGACGCGCATAAATCTCCGGATATTTATGTTGTGTGCGAAGCTCGTATTCAACGCCAATATCGAGAGCGACGCGCTTTTGATACATGATTTTGCTATCAATCTGTTACCTCTCTTTGACAATAGATATACATTGTTTTACAGTTTACCTGTATGAAACAATTTTTAGACCGTGATTGGTTATTCGATTCCTATGTGAAAGAAGGGTTGAGCCAAGAGAAGATTGCTGATCTTTGTTCTGTTAACCAGACCACGATCCGTTATCATCTCTTGCGTCTCGGTATCCCTTGCCGAAAGGTAGGTTCTAGAAAAGGTGAACTGTGCGGAAAGTGGAAAGGTGGAAGGTTCAAGACCAGCCAAGGATATATCCATGTTCTGTCTCACGGGCATCCTCTCACTATGCCTTCCAAACCGTACGTTCCGGAGCAAGTGCTTGTTGTTGAAAAGTCGCTTGGGCGTTTCCTCCAAAAAGGAGAAGCTGTCCACCATATCAACGAGATAAAGGATGACAACCGAGTCGAGAATCTTTATCTATTTCCTAGCGAATCTTCACACCAGAGTTACCATCGCCTTTTACACTTCGGAAAAGTCGAACCAATCATTACATCTAATCTATTGTCAAGGAGCGAATAGGGCATTTCTGCCTATCTCTGCATGTTTCCATGCAGTTCGGACTGTCGCTTCCCTCACTTTGAGGGTCTTTTCACTCAGTCTCTGCAAGCCCTTTAGCGTTCAAAACTTTTATTTGTTGATAAAGTTGCTCACGATAAGCCTTTACGCTATCACCGACTTTCTTACCTCCATGACTTTCGGTAAGAGTCTTTTGAAAACGTATCAGCACCTTGCACTGTTCGCGCTTTCCAACAAGGAAAGGAAGAGTGTTTTGAAGCAAACTTTTCAATGTCTCTTTATCGCCCCACGACATCCATTCCCATTTATCTTTATGGTGGACGGCATATTTTTTACGGAGGTAAATCTTACCTCCCACCCTGTCTCTACACCATTCAACGAGTTTTTCGTTGGTGTTTGACATGGTCAGGCGAGCTTGGTAGGTATTTCTCTTCCTATTGAAGTTGATGTTGAAACACCCTTCACCGTCCATCAAACCGGCAAAATAGGCTGATTCGTATTTGTTCATACGAGACCTATCTTACACTCAGTCTAGGACGACTACAAGCCATTTTGATGTAAAGGTTCTTGAGGGTTGCCATGAGTCTTCGCTTATGCGAAGGCTTTTAGGTTTTCCCCATTGATCAGAAAAGATTTTACAAGAGCTAGTAAAGTCAACCCTTGTTGGACTGCCGCTCGTTCCGCCTGATCGCCGGGATTCTTTGTCTTGGCATATTCCTGAAGGTCAATTTCACTAAATTCACGAGTGTTGCCAGAGTTCGCAGGAATTGGAATTTCCTTCACAAGGCCGGATGTCCGCATTGTCTGTTGAACGGAATCCTTACCGATTTCCCAAAGCATTGGAGCTAAACGCACCAAATCGCTAAGTGTTGCTACGTTAAGTTCTGCCATAAAATTATTTTTAATTTATCTTACTCCCAAGTCTTATCCTGAAAATCTTGGTTGGAGTTTAGTGAAAAGCGACCTTTTGTAGCGCTAATGAAACCCTTACAAAGCACTACTCCATAAGTTGTTCCGTCCTGATTGACTGTGTTGGCATCTGAAAGATCATAAATGTTCCCAATGTCGGTCGTCAGAAGAGTTCCTGTTACAGTTGCTTCAAATTCGCAAGACGGCTCCAAGGGAACCTCAACACAAACCTTCACTGCCGAAGTTGCAAAGTCTGAATCTGTAGAAGCGACACCCTCAAGAATAATCCCAACGTGCTCCGTTGACTGGGTTGTAGCAGTTGCCACAAGACCGCTCGTGAGCATAACAAGATTGCCAGAAGTAAACGTTACCGACGCGGTTCGTGGAAGATAAACCTGTTTTGTGCGTCCTTTACTCCATCGCATATTTTTGCTTATATTAGTTAATAAATAAAAGTCCGCACGAATGTGCTGACTTGTGTTTTTTTGACTAGGGTTTGCTCCCCGTAAACAAGTCCTGTTTTTTAACTACGGCAGGAACCGCGTAAATTGTCCTAAATAGGATAACACAAAAAATTAAAAGTTGATAATTATCTGAAATTATTTTTGTGAGTTTCTCCTATAGCTTTTATCTGTTTCTTTGTCAAGACAAAATTTCCGTTCTTTTTCGGCTTGATTTTATTGAAAGAAAAATAATCCTTTATACTATAGGCTCTCGCGGCAAAATGTTCGCAAATTATTCTCGGATCGCAAAGCATCAAAGGTTTTGCTTTTTTGCAGAAATAAAGGTCTTCCCCCATTTTCATTTTAGAAATCGCTCCTTTGGTAATTTCCTCGAAACTAAACCACGGAGCCGTAGTGCGTTTGAAAACATCAATTTTTACCATCAAACATCCTGTCCCCGCCCCTTCGACCTTGAATAATTTATCCATCGGAAATTGTCCAGCCACGCTAAAATTATCTTTGTCTTTGTTGTATTTTGAATAAACGTGAGGAATGAATGGGGGTTTTTTCCACGTATAAAGCCCTGTAACAGCTTCAATCTTTGGATTATCTTCAAAATCCTCAATCATCCGTTGGATAGTATTTCGCGGAAAAGCCATATCGGAATCGAGAAAGAGAATATGTGTTTGGTTATTATCCAAGCAGATTTTAACCAAATTATTCCGCATAACGTCAAGCTTCAAACCGTCTTGAACTAAAAAACTAATCTCTATGCCTCGTTTCGTCTTTTGTATCCAAAAATTTGTATAAACAATAAGCTCAATGAGCGACACAACAAAAGACTTCTCAAAATGAGAATAATTGTGCGGAATACAAATGGCAATTTTCATACCTTTTGCAGAACAAAATAAAATCGAAAGTCTTTCTTTTTTGACCAAATCATCTTAAAACTCTTTTTCCAAATACTTCTAAAATCCGTCATTTGTGTTTTCTCACAACCTTCATACATTTCTTGGTTTAGGAAATGAAAAATCATATCAGGCAATATGCGCTTATGTGAGGGGTCTCCAGAAGCCCAAACTGATTTCCAATGTGGCACTGAACCGCACAAAATACCCTGTGGCGCGAGTATTCGCCAATACTCGGTAAACTCCTCAAAGAACCCTTTTGCATCGCCCTGCGAGCCTATATGCTCTAGTACTTCATAAGCGTGAACTTCATCAAATTCATTATCTTTGAAGGGTAACGGACGCCTGTTCAAATCCCATACGATATCCGATTTCACATCTTCGTTCCAATCCAAAGTTACCACCTCGGCTGGTACGGTCTGTTTTTGTTTTATCTCAATTTCTTTTCTTGCCCCACATCCAAGCAAAAGGATTTTACTCACAGTCTCTCGATAACTTTATCGAGCGATATATTATCTCCACCGGAACAATTAAATGTTTTGGCCAATAATCGTTCACGAAGATTGTGACAAAGAATCCCCATTTTTTCCCCGATCGTCCGCCCAAGATAAAAATCGAGTTTGTATTTTGCTAATTCTGACACGAATTTCACGGCGAAAGTGTGAACAATAGCATCCGTAACTTCCGCGTTTTCCATCGGAGTTTCTTGAATGACCAAATCATAAAGTTCCTTATGAAGTGTAATTGGGCGGTGTTCTTTGAGAGTTATTTCTATAAACGAATCATCTAAATTTCTCGTCTTCAAAATTTTATAGCGTCCAATGTACATATTAGTTGATGAATCGTGAATCAATGTCAAACGTCCGTGGAGTATTTTCTTTCGTTTCCACGGTAAAAATCATCCGTTCAACTTCCTCTCCATTGACCTTCTCAAAAGACTTAATTTCTTTTTTAATAGATACGGGAAGCGAATGATATCTGCGCGAAAAAGTTACATATTCAATTTCTTCAGATTCTTCTTTTTCGTCAAGAAAACATAACCTTATCCTTTGGTCTTCGCGCCAAACACCAGTCAAGGGGGCTTTTTCAACGATATCTTTCGTCAAACGCCAACCGACGATGATTTTATCATCCCATAAATTCACTCGCGCATTTTTACCGAATTTCTTTTGATTTTTTTTATCAAAATTTCCAAGAGCTTCTTTTGACGCGGCTGATTCAAGTCGTTCGATTTTCAAAAGAATTTTATCAAGTGCGGTTTTTGATATCGTTATGTTCTCTTGCTCTTCGGTTTTTTCAACGATTTTATCTGGCATAGATTATTTATTATATTTTTTTAAGTCTTCGTCTTTAATTCCCATCGCTTTTGCGAGTTCTTTCTGTGTTTCGGTCAATTCCGTACCTTTTTTGAAAGATGTCGGAGACGGATAATAAGAATCGAGTCCGCCTGAAATGGGGGTCGTTGAAAAAGATTTTATTCCTCCCGCCAACAGCCACGCCTCGCGCATCTTACTTGCAATTTCTTCTTTCGTTACAGCTTCGTCTTTCAAGCGTTCATAATGAAAAAGGACTTTTTTCTTCATATCTGCATCGTCTCCAACCAAAACAGCCAAAGAGTCATTTTTGTGCGATTCAATGACTTTTGAGGCAAAAGACTTTGATTCTTCTTCCAGTTTTTCTTGTTTTTGCATCAAGCTTTTTTCCACGACGGAGAGACGCCCTAATTCTTCTTCTGTCATATCTCGAAGGCGCTTGAAATTAAACTCCTTGTCTTTTAATTTCTCGATTTCCGCCTGCTTTTCCACAAGCACTTTTTCTTTTTCTTCTAGTTGTGTTTTCAGTGCCTCGGCAATTTCTTCTGGGGATTTTTCCTCATTTTCGTTCATAAATCATTCTTGTTAAATGAATTATTTTGTATTTTGTTCAAAAAATCGAGTCTTAATCTTTCCATTTCTTCATTCACCAAAACAATTCCGTTTATCGTAAACCGCCCCATCAAATCTTGATTTTCGTTCGTAGATTGCGTAGCAATAAAATCTTTCTGGGCTTCGAGAAGAGAGCGAATCACGAATCCAAACGCTTGTTCTTCAAAAACACGACGGGCTGAAGCCAACATTTCGTTCTTTTCTTGTTCAGGAAGATTCTCAATGTTTATGCATCCTTTCAACACCGAATTTAATTGTTCGCGTGTCATTTCCGTGATGGTTTTTCGGGTAATGTTTCCTTTGGTTTTTTCCAATTCTGCTTTTATTGCTTTTTGGACTTGAGATTCTAAAAACCTCTTAATCATAAATTACGCTTTGAGCAACATATTGAGACTGGATTCCTTTTGAGTTTTTGGCATCATTTGTGCCTCTAAAACGGACTGGTTTGTCGTTTCTGAACTCATCATCGAGGTATTCTGTTGTCCTTCTGAAAAAAACCTGTCAGGATCAAGCTTTTTCAAAACTGCAAATTTCTCTTTCGCATAGGACTGATTCACAGATTGTGGGCCAAAGAATTGATACGCTTCCGCCAAATCTTTCGAGAACATCGCGCTGTCAAGCGTTGAAGAATGTTTTTCAGTTGGAGTAATATCAATCTCCCACCGCAAATCAATGGTTTTTAATTCTTCGGAATTCAAAAAAGTAAATCGAACTTCCTCTCCGTTCCGTTTTTTAATTTCGTTTTCATAATCTGCCAACATTTTTAGACTTTCCTTGTCCTTAAAAGCAGATTGAAGAGAGGGATCGAAAGATATAATTCTGCGCCCCCTTTTCCCGTTATCTTGAAAAGTCGTCTCGACAGAAAACGAACGATAAATTTTTTTTATCTCTTTTTTAATTTCATCAATTTTTTCATCAAGCGGTTTCGTCCAGTTCGCAAGAATATTGAAAATTCGCAAACGAATAAGTTGTTTTTCAAATTCAACAATTCCCATAATAGTCTGTCCGAGTTTCATCATCTGCTGTTGCTTGCGCTGAATCATCTCTGTGGCCGTAGGATTTCCGCCGATTTCGTCTCCTGAAAGGGTTGGATCAAAACTCTTTTCGTTAATAATCTGTTTCACAAGACTGAACATCGCGAACTCCGCCTGCGTCATTCCTTCAGTGGGGCCTATTGGCCCGATGAGGGCTGGGTTTATTCCCTGCGCGATTTTGCCGGGTAACATCAACTTTCGAGATATAATTTTTCCGGTATTGTTCGCCATTGGCGGATCGGCCGACTTTTTAGATTTAAGCAAGAGTACCCGTAACCATTCATCGAAATACTTTTGATCCACCTCTGTTTTTGAGGAAGTTGAACGGGAATAGGCGAAATAACGACTAATCGGTTCATTGTCCCCTTTTGCAATCGGGATGAGCCGAGATGGAGATATCGCTGTCAAAGGAAATTCCTTCGGAAGCATCGAAATTCCGTTTAAAAATATGGCATATTCATTATTGATCGGATCAAAACAATGAAGTTCCTCGACCATATTTTCCTCAATAGTAACCATTGACCAGTTGTTAAAATCCTGACTTGTGATGTCTTGAGATTGTGAAAGGAATGTCTGAACTTTCCGAGAAACATTTTGCCATCGCTCCCAATCGCCGTATTTTTGTTTTTCAACTTCATAATGTTTTACCATCCGAATAATAACATACGGCTGTTTTTGGATAAAAAACTCTTTTATATTACCCAAATAAACATCTTCAATCGAAATCATTTCGGATTCGCAGGAAGAATAAAGACGTTTAAGTTTTTTTTCCCACGATACGGATTTTAGATTCTTTCCAGCTTCTTTAAGATTTCCTCTCAAAACTTTCTTGTCGCAGATAATATTTTCTTTTTCAAATTCAAGAACAAAAACATTTCCTTGATCTAAAAATTCCTTGTAATAAAGCAGACGTTTAGCTTCATATCCTTCAAGTGTGCGGCTCTTTCTGACCGAATCTTCCACCACATATCCCATCTCACGCAATTTATTGTCTTCTTGGTCGTAAGCCGTAATGTTCCCCTCAAAATTGAAATTAAGTAACGCGGAAAGAATTGTGTTATTTTTTTCCCGAGTAATGCCTGAAACGATACGCGAATCTTCTTCATTCGTTTTTGGCGGATTGTAAGAATTAGAACTTTTGCGATTTGTCTCAACCCAATCAAGAAAGGATTTGTCGTCAAACTCGGTAAACAGGCCTGTATGCTGATTGTACGCACTCTGGGCACGCTTCATCCAAAATCTGTTATATTCCATTTCCTCGTTGGAATAAATCGGGGAAAAGATAGCTTCTCCTGTCTTTTCTTTTTCAAACGCCGTCTGAATAACGGTTTTTATTTCTTGGGTCGGCATATGGATTAAAGAGAATAAGCATCAAACTTTTCTGTTTCTTTTTCCAGTAATTTTTTGTCGTAGACAAACTTATTGTCAAAACTTTGGGCTAGAGCGTCAATGCAATCGGGACTGTCTATTCCTAAACGCGCCATTTGCAATTTTGGCATTATTTGTATTTTGCGATTATCAATAGCTTTATATTTGATGTTCAACAATTCCATCCAGTCGTCTTTGTGCGCTTCGTCTAATCTCCCGCCAGCGATAATCCAGTCTCGAAGTCTCCAATAGTTTTGTGCGCGACGATTTACGAACATTTGCTCATCTTCTCCTTCGTCAGCCTTTTCTGATGCCATCACTCCGACGCAGTTAAAATTCATTCTGTGAAGCATGTCAAAAACTCCTTTTCCAATTCCGTTTTTGTCTATAAACGTATTCCGTTCATCCACATTGTTTTCTTTTGCTAGCCTTATAGTCGTTACGGCATTATCCATTGTATCAACTTTGTCGGCTTTTGCCAAAATTTCCGCATAATTCTCATATCGTAAAATCCATACGTTCAAGTTTGAACCTTCGCCGGCGACATCAACAGATAATCTTGGAGCGCCAACACAAGCCTCACGAGGAATATCCGTAAACGATCTCTCAATTTCACTCTGGTTGATAAGTGAAGTATATCCCTGATCATCAAGCATATCCTCATCGGGAAATTTATTCTCGTAAAGAACGTCAAAGTGCGGTTTCTTTTTTGCTTCCGTAACAAAACTTTCAGTCAATCTTCCCTCTTCGATTCCTTGTTGATAATCCACATTCAGGTGAAAATAATTCTTGTCTATCGAAGATTTATAAAAATGATTTCTTCTAAATGGATTTCCAATCTTTAAATAAAAACTGTCTTCGGCACAGTCTCCCAACATACGAAAAACCTTTGCCTCAATATTATCATCAATCAGCGCGGCTTCATCAAGAACAAGATTGCTCGAACCTTGACCCATAAGCGAATCGCCGCTCGAAAGTTTGTTCCTTGAATCTGCGGAAAGAACATAAACTTCGCTTAATAGAGGTTTGCCTTCTTTCATTCCAAGTTTGAATGTTAAATGGTCTTTGTTTCGTTCTTGTTGTAGGTGTTCAATTTTTTCCCCTTCATTGGAAACCAAAAGTGATTTTGTATATTCATTGTCAAAAAGATGATCAATAATATAGCCCATTATGATGCGAGCTTTAATAAAACTCGGAGCTACAATTACCCATTTCTCTGGAAAGGTTGTTATTCTGGTCAAAACTGCCAAAGCAACAACAAGACTTTTCCCGTATCGAGTATGGCACATCAAGTGAATTCTAGGATATTGCCTCTTGAAGACGAGACTGAATATCCTGCTTTGCGTCGGAGTGAGCTTGATCGGTTTCCCCTCCGGAGTTCGGTAAAGCACCGCTACTAATTTCTGCATCTTTTCTATTTCGTTCATTGGCCAAGACTAAAAGAATTTCTCTCAACTCGCCTATTTTCTCTCCTTGAGTTGTCAAATCAATTCCTTGTTCAGGATTTCCAAAAGCCCTATCCGTTGCCTTTTGCCACGCATTCGGGTCCGGCTTTGTCTTGTAAACCCTCATGCTTCCGTCAATTTGTTTGGCTTCGATCCAATGTCCAAGAGCCGCGTCTTCAATCGCATCCATCCACTTGTTTGCGTCCTTGTTAATTCGTTTGGCAAGTGCTTTTCTAAACTTTTGTGCAATAAGAGTTGCGGTGGCTATTTTCTTCCCCGCACCTTCTCTTTTGCCTCCCCAGCCATTTTGCGACACATTATCAAGAAATCAANAGANTTAGAAAGATNTCCAACATATCCGAGGATTGTTTCGCCACCCTCTTCGCGGACGAGTTACATCGTCAGTGAGACCATCTTACGCTCTTTTTCTGAATAAATCTANCAAACACTCCACCCAATCCCTTCTCGTAAGTAACGAGGGATTCAANAAGGTTTTCTATAAGCTAGTGAACAACGTAGCTATTGTCGTTTGAATTATCCACAGGCGAGAAGACCGGGACGCTGGGTGGATTGCAAGATCGAATACTTGCGCGTTGCCCGGGTTTGGGTCTGAAGACAATCCTGTTCAAGGCAGTACATTGCCAGTGGAGTGCCTATTTGTTGGAAGGCGGTCAACCTAGGGGCAAAAAAATCCAGCCCCGTGTCAAAGATTTGACAGAGGACTGGTTTATCAGGTAAACTAGTCTTGTTATCTTGGACAATAACCAAAATACGTCATTCGATGAATCTAGTCGAGCGGCGTATTTTGTTTAAGAAGTGGATAACTCAAAACCAGCCCGTAAAGGCTGGGCTTTTTGTTCAGCAACTCTGCATGGTTAAAAAATCCTGCCAGATTCCTGCAACTTCCTGCAACCGTACGCAAAAATCGTACGCTTGAAGGGCTAGGTTCGGGATAGGAGAAGGCTAGGAAAAGGCTAGGAAAGGGATAGGTTGTTTTAAGACAGCCTAAGACGGGTTCTATAATGTCCTTCCTGCCTGCCCCTAGCGGACGAGTTAGGAACCAAACAAAACACCCGATCTGCATATTCCAGCAGTCGGGCGCAGTGCCTCACGTTTCCCCCCAGTTCGCCACTGTAGAGGTCGTGGTATCCATTTTTAGGAGTATATATAGATTATACAGGTTTTGACCAAGTGTATAGGATGTGTACAATTAACGTATAGATTCTACACATAATAAAATATGGCTCAAAAAACC
>C687J35021_10000822_pt1 | contig 23722 bp, 19 predicted proteins | sample RifCSPhighO2_12_FD_35021 | JGI IMG/M metagenome (IMG submission 35021) | reverse complement strand
GTTATCTGACCTTGCATATTAACCTTTGCCTTCTTCAAATATAATTTCATTCGGTATAAATTCTACATCTTCCAAAATCGGTATCTTATTTTCATTTTGGGTTACCAAAAACAGCCACAAAAGAAACGTGAGAAAAATGGCGAGGGGGATGAATACGATAGCGTTGAATGGTCTCATCGAAATCTTATCAATTTATTCTTCAAAAAAGATTATTTCGTCAGATACTCCACCTCCTGCCGCGGGGGGTGCCGCAGTACAATTAGCCGTAGCATCATGCACTATTGCTGGTTGTCCAAGTACCCAATCAAATCTAGCTTGTGCTGTGTCATTACAGGTAGTTGTGTTGTCTGCGGTGATAGCGGGTTGGCCTAAAGACCAGTCGAAGCGAGTATCGTCTCCTGTAATAGCACCTGCGGTGAGGGGGAGGAGGAATAATGGAATTAAAAGTAGTTTTTTCATTGGATTTCTATTGTAGAATCAATAAACACTTCATTCATACCCGCTTCTTTTGTTTTTGCATACCAAGCTGAAACGTAATTTATTCCTGTTTGAGATGGTTGGCAGGTTACATTTATGCTTTGCCACGCAGTGCTTCCGTTGAAATCAAAAACTCCTGTGGACTTTTTAATCTTGCGCGTGGACGTAGCGTTTGTATCATGTGCCCAATACTCACATTGTAGCCAGAACTCACTAGCAGTCGGGTCAGTAGTCCACGCCGCAGTGGAAGTAGACATTGCATACATAGTATAAGTTTTAGAGGTGGTGTTGGTGTAGATGGGATACTCGAAGAGTTTGATTTTGTTGAAGTCCCAGATGGAGGTGGTGTTGGTGGTGGGGATTGTCTGAATTGAGGTAGCACCGCCGCCAGAACGGATAACAGGACTAGTAGTGGTAGATTGAAGTAAAATGGTATTGATATTTACTCCAGCCCCGATAGAGTTTTGTTGAGAGGAGAGAATATTCCCATCGTGATTTTCAAAAAACAGACTAGAAGGAGAAGTTGTAAAAGTCTTTACCTCATCGGAAGACCGCAGAATAACATTTCTATAGATATTTTTTGTTCCAGCACCAGCAATACCAATATCATCTTGTGTATTGCCTCCAATAAACGAGTCTCTAATAAATCTATTTACAAACGCTAGTGTAGGATTTGCTGTGGGCAAGAATCTATCTCCTACACCATTCCCATCTATGATTGAGTCTTGAACTGTTAAAGTACCATAAGTATCTGCGCTCTGATTAAAACCACTATTTCCTACTCCGTATCCAGAACAACGTATCTTTTTGAAGATAGTATTAGAACCGTCATCAGTAAAAAAAACACAAACCGCAGTTGAACCATCACCAGTAAATAAAATGTCTTCAAAGAAAGTACCATCAGAAGAATCTATTTCAACACTACCATTTACATCCGTGCCCCTAATATCAATTCCCTTTACTAACCAAAAATTGTCAGTATCAAAGTTCCACTGAAAATCCCCAGTAGCCACATTCCACTGCGGATTACTGCCCAAAGTAGTTTGAGATAAAATCCTTAAAGTATGCCCTGCTCCTGTTTGATTGCCTTTGTAGGGTAAGTAAAAAGATATAGATGTGCTTGCCACTGCCGATACTTCGTAAGCGAACTCGCATTGATTAAGAGAAGTTGAGTTATAGGTTTCCGCGCAATCGCCATTTACATATACCCATTCACCAACGATTATTTCTGATTGTGCCGCCGAAGCGGTAAAGGTGGAAGTAGCCACCGCTACAGTATAAGTTTGAGTTGAAGAAGCAAAATCGTTCCAGAGGTTATCGTAGTCAGCAGAGATAATTATTGGATTTGCGATAGTGCCATCGGAAGTGAAGTTAAGGTCAGTTACATTCGTAGTAGAAGCATATCCCCTTCTTACAAAAGCAATATCTCCAGCACTTCTAGCGACTTCGGTGAATGAGTCAAGATTATTAAAAGGAGTAGTTGTGGCAAGTCCATTGCCATTGACGATATCCGTTTCAAACGAGACATAATACGCAGTGGCATCTACCTTAGCCAAAGGCACTAAAGCCAGAAACGCAAAGATTATAAGTAGTTTTTTCATTTGAGTTTTTCTAGTTCTATTCTTTCCCTTTCAGTCGAGGGCTTGGCTTGTAATATGTCTTCTCGCCTATTTACTTTTCCCGCCTTTCTCAACTCCATTTCCTTTTCCATTCTTTCAACGGACTGTTTTAGTTTTTCTACTTCCCAAGTGGCTTGATTGACTTGGTTTTGATACTCATTGTTCACATCCGCCACAGTCCAGTCGGGATTGGCTTGGCGTAGCTTAAACTTGATACATTCCATACATTCTAAAGTTTCTCGGTTGCCCTCAATGACTCTCAATAATTTAGCTTTATGAACATCTACCATTTCTTGTAAAATAGCGTCAGCTCGGTGTTCAAAACCTTCTTTTTTCACATCCTCCGCCCATTCTGCGTCAGTGGTGGGTTTACTCCATTGAATAACCTGCGGATTGGTAAGAGTTATTTTGTCATTAGGAAGTAGAGACCAAACTCCTGCGACTAGAACTAAAGTTGTCCCTGCAATGATAATTGTTTTATTCATATTATTCACGAGTCCATACCCTCGTTATATTTATATAAAGAAAGTTAGGAGTTCCTGTTACTGTTCCTGTTTCAAGATTTGCGCCTTCTAGTGCCGTAAATGTACCATTCGATTGAATAGCGGTAGTGGATGTTGCCGTACCACAGGTTATTTGATTTGAATCATTATCTTGCGCGTCAGTAAGATTCACCACAATCGAAGTCCCTCCCCAGACAGAACAAGTTATAGCAATGGTGGAGTATCCATCAGATTCAGAAGGGAGTCCTATAAGTTTACCAGAAGAAAATCCACTAAAAAAGGGAGCGGAAGTGGAAGATACCCTGAATCTTAATCCGCTTTTTGAAGGAAGCACTATCGGGTCGTTATTTGTCGAGGTTGCGATGAGGAATTGATTATCGGTTGTGTCAAGAGCAATCTGACCTGCCGTACCCATTACTGGCGCAGTTTCTTGAGGAATTGTTAAATAACCCGTTGCGATGATATGAAGATTTGTTGAAGTAGCTTGTGTAGAAGTAGAAAGAACGGACGAAAGATTAAGGATTGTAGTTGAAGCAGTCCATAAGTTTGAAGACGCAAGATTAAGACCAATGGTACGCGCCGTCGCGCCTGTGTAGATTCCTGAAAAAGTAAGAGTGCCGTTAGTCGCTGTTAAATCAGCCAAATTCGAGCCAAGGGCAATACCGCTTATTGTTGAGTTTGCAAGGTCTGTATTAGCCACGGTCTCACAAGTTGCCGCGCCCAAAACAGAAAGCGAACGGATAAATTGGTTGGTACAGGTTGCGCCAGTATATTCAGCTAAAATTCCGGTGGCTCCCGTTAAAAGAATTGCCGAAGTTAGAGGCGTTACAGCAAGCTGTGTCCCTATAGTTGCATTGGTTACGGATAATCCCGTGCCTTGGCCTTGAACGAAGAAGAAATCATCTAAAGTTGTAGAAGCGGTTGTTGAAGTGGCAGTTAAAGTTCCTACTGTAAGTTGTCCGATTGAAGAAGTCGAGATGACCGCGCCAGCATTTAGAAGAAGCAGGGTCGAGGTTGAATTGGCGGCAACTCCTCCCCAGGTGGTCGGTGTCCAGGCAAATGCACCACCAGCACTGGTATCATCAACCCCGTCGCAAAGTCCTGCGCCGCCTGTAATGGTGGTGCAATCAGCAGAAATAGCCAACGCTCCCCCTATAGCCGAGCGTCCTGCGGTTACGTTTATGCCCCCCGAACCTGAAACTGTGCCCGTGGCTACATTGGCGAACGTATTAACTCCCGAAAAATAAGGGATATTTCCTATGACTGCGGCGGTGGAAGTCGAAAGTCCATCAAACGAAAGCGTAGCTCCAGTTAAAATAACAGGCCAAGTTGCCGAGATGGTTGCTTGTTTAGAGTTAAATGTCGTCCAATCAGCCGCAGTAAGACATCCAAACGCCACGCTGGTGGCCGTATCGCAAGCAAAATCATTGGCTGTAAGCGTAAGCCCCACACCTGCTGTAGCGTTGGTATCGTCAGAAATATCAAGTTTAGTCAAAGTAATCTGCTGACCAGAAAGAGTTAGATAGTTAGGAGTACCTGCCAAAGTTATATCCCCCGTATTTGTGCCTGAAAGGTTAGAACCTGATAAAGCTCCTAGAGCGGTTAGCCCCCCAGAAAGTGAAAGCGAAGTGGCTTGACCATCTATCCAAAATAAATCTTTGAAAGACGAACTAGCAGTAGTTGATGTTGCGGTAACTGTGCCTGTTAAAAGATTTCCAATCGTTGAGGTTGAGAAGTTGCCAAAATTGGAATGAAAGCTGGTGGAGGTTGCATTGGTAGAAGTCGAAAACCCCGTAGTTAATTTCCAAATGGTTGAAGAAGCATTGGTTAAAAGCCCCACAATAGTAGAAGTGGGAGTTAAATAAATCCCCTCCGCGCCTACAACATAATTGAAGTCCGACGAAGCTCCTCCGCCTCCGGTCGCATCAGTAGCGCACAAAGGGATATTATTGGTATATTTCAGAATTTGATCATCTGAACATGGCCCGACAGAAAGAAACGGAGACGTACCATTGCCATAGAGAACTGCGCCAGATGAAACCGTTGATGTGCCAGTACCCCCTTGTGGAACTTGGAAAATACGTAACTGCGCGAAAGCGTTTTGCGTTCCTAGAAAAAGTGATATGGCGAAAATGGCTACAAGAAGTTTTTTCACTATGTTTTAAGTTTTTTACCTATAAAAGTCTTTATTAAGATGTGTGGGCCCAGACATATTATGTTCTAAAGTAAATAACATCAACATTAGTAGAGTCGCTAGGTATAAATGTCAAAGTTATTATTTTCCCACTTATTGTATAGTGATTTCCTCTAACAATAAATTGTCCATTATAATAAGCCCAAATAGCAAATCCATTTGCTGCTACATTGTTAGATAAAGTCAGTGTTGTAGTTACAGAACTTGTTGAAAAACTTTGATGAACAGGCGTCCCTAATCCTCCTCCGCCTACCCCACCGCCTTTCTCTCGGATAGCGTGCTGTAAGTTCCCAAGAAACTGAACAAGTCCATCAATCTTTTCTCTTTGAATTAGCTTCTTGGAATCATGGATTTTTTCTATAACTTGGTCGGGGGTGTCGGGAGAACCGTTTTCCCCATCTTTGCCAGCTAGACCAATCGCCCCTATTTCTCCTTTAAGCCCGTCCTTGCCGTCCCTGCCCGCTTTTCCATCCTCGCCTTTAGGCCCCAAAAGCCCCCGTTGGCCTCTTTCTCCCTGTGGGCCGATGATTGACTCGCCTCTATCTCCTTTGTTGCCCTGCGGCCCCTGTGTGCCCTTCAAAGACTCAACGTGCCGTAGTATCCCTGCTTGAGACTCCACCTTGCCTAGTTCGCTTTGTACTTCGGCCTTAATCTCGCTTTTTAAGCTCTCGGAGTCAGATTGCAATTTCTCGAATTGACGAGCTAGAGATTCCAAATCTCTCGCTAACTTAGACACCTCTTTTTCAAGAGCGGAGGCGGGATTGCGGGCTTGGATGATTTCGGCGATGGTGGGCATACTTGACTTTAATATACTAGACGTGGTAGGGATTAGATATGGTTGGAGTCTCTATTATTGTATTTTTTCTCTTTATCTACTCCTTACTTTATAGAGGATAGGTAGGTTGGTCATTTGTATTTTTCTAATAGCGAAGATTTAGGGATACTGATGTTATATTTTTCAAGTATGTCTTTTTTAGAAGGAGCTTCTATGCCATACTTTTTCAGAATTTCAGCGTTAGCTTTTGATTTTGGTTTGGATACAGGAATAGCTTTTCTAATTAACTGACCCACCTGACTTGCGCCAGATATTCCACCAACTTCTGCTACGCTTTCTGCCGCCAGTAACCCTCCTTTAATTTTTGTTTCAGTCTTTTTCCCCGCGACCACCGATGTTCCTCCCTGAATCATTCTTCGGAATACATCCATCGCAGGCACTCCGCTTCCGCCGTATTCCACCATGCTTGTAAGATTTGAAATCACGGGTAAGTTAGTCACAACACCGCTAAATACTCGTTCGACGATATGTCGTTCTCTTTCCCCTTTTGCAGTCTCCTGACTTCCGAAAATTTGCGCTATTCCAGTTGTAATATATCCTTCGGCAATCCCCGCCGCAACCAGCGAAGTTGCAATCGCCGCCGCTTTTATAGGGTCTTTTTCCTTTAACAATGCCACTTTAGCATCTCTCCACAAAAGAGACTGATTGTGAATAAACCTCTGAAACTGCAAAAGTGCCATCACATAATCCTTGTCCGATTTTACAGAATAAAGTAATGGCGCGTCTTTATATTCCGAACTTCCTTGTGTGCGACGTGTTATTAAATCAGCATATTCTTTAGCGGTTTTATCTGCCTTACCCGCGCGAAAGTCGTCGGCGTTGAACTGTAATCTCCTATCATTAAAACTTTTACGATACGCCGCGTACCATACGCTATCCGCCGAAAAAGAGTCGAAGGCTTTGATTCCTTTATATCCCCACTCCTGCCATTGTTTCAGTCTCTTGGATTTTGCCATCTGCGTATAAACAGGGTCGTCAAATGACCTGTAAAGTTGTTGTTTGGATATTTTGTGTATGCCTTCCCGAAAATTTCCAATGAGTAGCGAACCATCAAACATATAACGCGAGTCTTTTCCAAGAAATCCAGTCGCAACAATCATAGAAAGTGGTTGTTTGACTATGGGAGAGAGCTTGAAACCCAATACTCCATGTCCGATATTTCGGATAATGGTAGAAACCGGGCCGGGCTGGTATCCTTTTGGAGTTCCGCCCCGCGCGATTAAATCCAGCCATCCCGCTGTCCACTTTTGTCCGATTTTGCCTACTGATTCTGCGTATTTGTCAGACCGTGCGATTTGACTCAAATGATTTAACAATTCTTCCTTGTGTATGAAGTCTGTTGCATCGCTGATATGTTTTGTCAGAACTTCCAAAGCATCAAGATTGATTCTTTGCGTTCCCGCCAAACTTCGTGTTTTGATGAACCCTTGTTCGGTGCGGGTTCGCAGATTAAAGTCCCCAGAAAGACGCTGGAACAGTTCGTCGGAGTTGTTAAAATCCGTCACCCAACTCCAATAGTTATCTACTTTGCCTAATTTTTCACCGCGCGTAGCCCACGTGACTTTTTCAATCTGCGGGCGAAGTTCGTCAAAAATAGAACGGCCAAGGTTATAAAATTCTCTTTCGTTATCATTTAGTTTAATGCTGTCCAAAAATGTATCGGTGTACATTCTCGGATCAGTTTTCAAGAGCTTTGCCCGCCCCCCGGTTTGGCGAAGCGTTGCCCATAACATCACACGTTCGTAGTTTTCTTTTTTAAGTTTCCCCAAACGACCCTCGATGTCTTTTATCTTCACGAAAAGATTATCTATAATCGTGTTTCTTACTTCGTTCGACAAATCAGTGGCCTCATCCATTGGTGCTTTGAAGATTCTCCAATTAGAGCCAAACCATTCACCTTTATCTAAAATCTGAAACCCGACATCAGGAGAAGCATAATACTGCACTCCTTTTCGCATACCCTCGACTATTGAATCTTTCGCACCCGCGAAACTTGTCGCAGGAACTGGCGTTCCGGGTTTTCGTGGAGCGGGCAATCCTTTATCTAAATTTCTTGAACTTTGAGCAATTTCTTTAAGAGCGTTGTCCACTTTTAACGCTTTGGTTTCTGCCGTTACTCTGCCAACAACTTTTCCCTGCTCGGCAATATGTTCTAAGCGACGATGCAAACCGATAAGGTCTCGTATTGGAACATCCCTAATGTTTTGTTTGCCCAACTCTCCCGCAAGTTCGGTTTTCTTTAATGTTTTCGCTCCAAACTTAAATAACGCGCTTGGTTCACGGGAAAGAAAATCCTTCAAATCGGCAAGTTTCTTTTGGGTCTTTTCAGAAAAAGTCCTAGAGGTTAAATTATCAGTTAGTTCTACTATTCGCTCCTGCTGTCGTTTAGGCAAAGAATCTACTTTCTCGATTATCTTTTCGACCTCTCCGATAATTTCTTTTTTTATTTCTTCGTTGCGTAATATATTTGTTCTGCGAACGATAGAAGCAATATTTCCTTGAGTTTTAGCCGTTGCCATTGCGGAGAGAAGTCTGCCGCGCAGTTCGGGAGACACACGGGTACGGATATAACCCACAATCTCTGCTTTTTGCGCCAAAAAGTCTTTAGCTTTATTTTTAAGTACTTGAACTGTTTTTTGAGCAATCGCCTGAACCTCGTCAATCGCTTTTTCATAAGAAAATCTTTCCCGAATAAGTTTTCTAAAACTGGAAAGTTCTTGCTGGCGCAAAGCTGTCGTCGCCTTTTCTGTTACACGCGCAGTCGCTCCCGCCACCGCTTCAGGAATTTCAGTTCGACGAATATCTTTTGCAACAGTTTTGGCTGTTCTAGCTTCAGCACGTATTTGACTTTTGAGTAATGATTCCTCTGTCCTAGAAATTGTGGGCGATATTTCGGGAGCAAGACCGACTTTTTCAAGTCCTCGTCTGCCAGCTATGCCTTCTTTGACTGCCGTAGTTTTTTGTTGCACTTCCGCGATATGTGTGAATAATGCTTTGGCTGACTTTTCATCAATTACTTTTACCACGTCTTGAGCAAATTGACGGGCTAGGTCTTCCGCTACTCCCATTTTAGTCAAGACACTAACTCCTTCTCCAATAGTTTTGACTTCTATCATCGCCTTGAACGCGCCCTTTTCTAGTCCTCCAAACGGGGTTAAATCAAGTCCCACGCTTCCCATAATTCCCATGAAAGCCACAGAGGGTACGTCCAGGTTGGCAAGAACTGTCGTCACGAAACGCTCTCGTACGTTCAATCCAGGGGTTTGAGCAACTTCTTGTAACGCCTTTTTCCATTCATCTACTTTCGGTTCAGCTTCAGCGATTCTTTGCTCAATAGATTTTACTTCTTTTCCTTTGCCAAATACAGTTTCAAAAAGCCCTTGCGAAAAGTAGTTGTGAAAATCCTCGGCTTTCAACAACTCGCCCGCGGTAGGATTTATTTTCCCCGCGATAGTTAATCCGGCGCTTGCAATGTTACTAGCGATACTCCTTCCAATATCGGCGGCAAATCCACCTACTGCTTTTTGAATCGGTTGATAATCAGCAGGAAGCGTCGCGGGAGTGGATTGTGCCGTTTCGCCAAAAATACTGTTTATGACTAGTGGTAAAGACGGCGTTGGGATATTTGTTTTTCCTAACACTGGCACATAGCCCAAACTAGGTTTTGCGGTTAAAACTGGTGTATAGGGCATATCACTTAATATACTCGGCCAATTTTCTTATGAGTTGTTCCTGCGAAGCCTCCTCGAACATTCTTGTAATATCTTCATCTGCCTTCGTCCATGCCGAAGCATATCCGAAGTCTTCAGCCATCTGGTGCAATTCTTTGGTAGTGAACAAACTTCTCATGTCTTTTTCAATGTCCGCCTTAGTTACAATGGGTTTTACTCCATACGCTTTTTGCAGAGCTTTTAACTTATCTTCGGACGCGCCAGCGTCTTTTTCTGCTTTATACACCACATCAAAGCCATTTTCTCTTACTCCTTTATCAATAGAATCAATTTGGTCAGACGTTAATCCTGCCGTTCTCAACGTCATATGAACTAATGTATCGGGTTTAATCTTTTGAGATTCGTCTGGTTTTCTCTCCGCCGCCGCCTCTTGCGCTTGCCACTTCAAATACTGTAGCCTACCTTCAGGAGTTGTAATATCCGTATTCGGAAAAAATGATTTGAACTTCTGAATATCGGCGGGAATGTTTGGTTCTTTCGGCTCTTTCTTCGCAGGATACAAGTCCAGAATCTCATCCAACTCTTGGGCTGTCAGATTCGCTCCCGTTTGAGTACCGTCTTGATAAGTATTTATATAATCCAAAAGAGTCGCGGGGTCTTCTATGCCTTGACTCTTTAAGTTAGCCACCGCAGTCGCCAAAGAACTCAATCTTTGGGCTTGGCGTTCTTGTTTCAATCTTTCCTGAATAATTTTATCCTGCGCGACTTGGGCTTCATTCAGTTTATTAACTTCGGCTACTTGGTCTTTATATTTTGTTTCAGCTAAATCAACAAATTTGGCGTATTCTGTCCATTTTTGTTCTCTATAAGCCGAAGTCGCGGAAAGCAAAGCTCCGTGTTTTTGAGCTTCTAACCCAGCAATTCTTGAAACTCCTTGTCTTTCCTCCTCCGAAATAATTGACCCAAACATTCCACCCGCGCCTCCCGTAAAACGGGAACCCAAACGGATTCCCGTTGTTGTGATAGCGGCTTCTCGGCTTTTGTTGATGCGCTCCATATCCGCGATCCGCGTATTCCATTGCGCTGAAATGTTAGCGAGAGATTGCTGGAGCGCGGGGTCGTTGGAAACATCTATATTTTTAAGTTTTGTAGTTGCGGCATCCCGCTCGGCTTTAGCGTTTGTTAAATCCGTATCGGCCTGGGTTTGAGCGGGAGTCTTATTGCTCGACGTTCCCACAATCCCCATGCGTGCTAAAGCTGTTTCGTCCGCAATATACTTTCCATCGGCGGTCTGGTGAAATCCCGTAAAGTCATTGCCCGCGGGAGATTTTAAGATTTCGTCAAAAGTGAAAACTTGGCCAATCGTTCCGTCAATGGCCCTGTTGGGTTCGGGCGCGGGGGTTTCCATTTTTGGCGGAAGAGGCAAAGGAACTCCCGCGGCTTGATATGCTTGCGCTCTTTGTTCTGGGGTTTGAGGTGAAAGAAAATCAAATGTCGCTTTCTTTCTGTCTATGATTTCTGCTCCCGCGTTGGTGGAAAATGAAGTAGCTTCAGATTTTAGAATCGGCTCGGCTGTCGTAGCTGAAAAAGTTTGACCCAAATAGTCATATACTTTCCGCCCTAGCTCATCGGTGTAGATTTTTGCCACAAAGGTTTATTTTATATATCCGACTGTATCAATCAGCAACGCAATCGTCGGCACATCACCCGTCAGCGAACTCACGTCGTACTCGAATATCTCGCCTGAGTCTAAGGGAACGATAAAGAACCCAGAAAGTACACTTTTCACGCTGGCAACTTGAAGAATGTTATCGAGCCGCGAAAGGTTGGCAGTGGCAGATGAACCGTTTAAGCGGAATTTGACACTGCACCCTTTGGAGCCATCTACGGAACTTAAAGTGCAATCAAGTCTCGCGTTTATAATTGCAAACCGCGCTACATTTGGCGTAGTTGTTGAGGTTAAATCAACGTCGGTGTACGTTCCCGCGGTAAACGTGGCCCGGTTTACCGAGTTTACCGGCGTGGTAAGGAACACCATCTTATCAAGACCGGCGCCGCTAACTGAAAGCGCCCCGGAAATCTGCAAATCCCCCGCTATTTCCACATTTCTCTGCGTGGTAGTCGCCACACCTATCCCCAACGCTCCCACAATCATTTGCGAGGTTGAAGCAAGTGCTGAAACCTGTAAAGAAGTTGTTGTTGCGTTTGTGGTAGTTGATTTAGTAAATGTCTGGTTACCCGTCCAAGTGTAATTGGAAGATGTTGCAATAAAATTAGGGTCAATAGTGTTATTATTCTGCGTTACCACAACATTCAATCCATTTCCTCCAGCCGTCCCGCCATTATAAGTTGAGGTCGCAGATTGAGCTTGAATAACCAATGGTGTATTGGCGGTAGTCGGAGTGGAAGAAGCTCCTTGAAGTTTTGTCGCAAGGCGCGAGATACCCGTTATGCTTTCGGTAGAAGTTGCGGCTCCCGCCAAAACTCCGCTATCTACGTAAGTTTTATTAGCCGCTTGGGTTGCGGCAGTTGGAGTGGGAACAGTGGGCGAAGTCGAGAAATCCCATATCCCCGTAACCGTTTCATCATTGTCTTTACCCGCAAATTGGTTGAATAATTGGGGCGGATCAGAGAAGATGACCTGCGTCCCCCCTCCATGAGCGAACCGGAGCGTTGTAGAAGCGGTATAGGGGGTTATGGGTGATAATCCTCGCGTACAGCCCGAAAGCGTGGCTGTAGTCGTATTTTGAACGACTGTGGTACAGGATACTATCTCTTGTCTAGTTCTGTTCCCCGGCTCTAGGGTCAAATAAAAAGTAGTGGAGAAATCGGAATCAACAAGTTTCTGACCTGTCTGGGGAAGGGTCAGAGTTGCGAGAGTTATTGAGGTTGCGGAGGAAGATACTCCCGCCCCGGAAAGATTATAAGTTGTACCCGCGATTGGAAGCGTTGAGTCGGCTCCAAGGGTCTGGGAATTTTTAATAGATTCCTCCACATAAAAGTTAATTATCTCCCTGATTTCGTTTTCGGGTATGGGTTTGAGAATAAATTGGTTAATCCCAAAGAAAGAACCAACCGAAATAGTAATTGCGATGATTGCCGATACGAGTACGTTAAACATGATTTTATTATACTTTAATTATTGATGAATAGTAATGTTTTTCCTCGGAGATAGTTTGGCGTTTGCCCCGTGAGTTGTTATCGCCCAATATCTATCAATTTCATTAGTAGAAAATACCGCCTGAATCATTCTAAAATCTTCTCTGGCGATTTCGTGTATGACCGCAAATTTTCTTGCATCATCGGGCGGGTTCAAAAGTCCACCCAACGGATTCACGCCGAGATTCTGTTGTCCAAGCGAATTAAAACCGACATTGCCCTGAAGGATATTTTCATCTGTTCCATCAATAGTTTGATTGATTACTTGCCGTGAACCGCCAAAATCATAATTCAAAGTAAGAAGCAAGTCGGTAGTAGCGGGAGTAATTTCCCCTTCGGAAAAATACTCATCAAAGGTTTTAAGATTAACCCTGTCGCCGTATAGGTCATAGGCAAAAACGGCGATAGCATTTACAGGAACCTTGTCGTCTGGATTTCCCGCCGTTCCGTTCGGCACTAAATCTGAAGTTCCATCAAAAAGTTTATAGGTTTCAGGAACTCCGTTGGAATGTCCGTGCAAAGCATCGCCGATAACCGAGAAAGCTCTCACGGGCAAAATTTGGGGTGAGTTCCAAAATCTTTTTAACTTCCCATCGGCATCCTCAATAAATTCCAAAATATACACTTTGGAATTTACGGGAGCAGATAAATAATAAGCGTTTTTATGCCAAATAGCGCACGCGTTGGTAAATGTTTCCGCGTCAAAATCTGGCTTAATCGGATTGGAAAGCGTCTTGGGACTTAATCCTTCTAACTCGTTGGGGTCGCTAATCATCCGCACCGCAGGTTCGTGCGAAAGAAAGATAATGGCGTTGCCTAACTGCACGGTACTTTCTTGATTTTGCGCTCCTTGATCTACGCCCGTGTTCAATTTTTTAACCTTCAGAGTTTCGGCGAGAGTGGTGGAAACAGTTATCTGTTCATAATTCGCTCGAAACCATGAACTCCTGCCCGCAGAAACAACAAAAAATGAACCAAGTATTCCAAACGCTTTAGCTGGAGCATCCAAGGTCAAAAGTCCTCCTTCACCAGAAAGACGGGGAGTGGAATAAGTAATCGCTGTATAATCGGTATTCTTGGAAATTAAAACTTCGTTATCATCTTCCGAACCAACCATAATCTGATTTTCAAAAGCGGAGATGGTGTGATTGGTATGAGAAGCGGCCGGTTTGTTCGTCTGGGTCACAATGGTCTGAACCAGAATATCTCCCGCCACAAGTCCCGTAGTATCTGCAATTCCCGTCAAAGTTATAGTCGTCTCACCACCCGTATATGTGTATGTCGTCCCTGTTCTGGCGCACGTCACGGATTTATTCCTCGTTGTATAAAATCTGCTTTGAGCAAATGTGCTAGTTCCATTTTTGGTTATTGTTGTACCCGTGATTGAAAGCACTACCGCCACCGCGCCGTTCCACTCATATTCATTTGCGTCTCCCTGAACCATTATTTGAAGGTCAAGATTTTCAGTAGTGTCAAACCAATTCGCGGGTCTTAAAATCTCGGTGGTACTCCAACCTGCCGCTACCCGCGTCCACGCATTGATAATTGTTCCATCTATCGTGCCTAGATAAACTTCCAGCTCATCATCATAAAATTTTTGAGCAAGTTCCGTACCCGTGGAAGTCAGCCAAGTCCATGCGTTGCGTGTGGGCGTTTCGGCATTATTTCCTGCACCCAAACGAGTAAATCCCGAACGAATTTTGACTTTTTTTTGCCTATCAATGAGGACGTTTTGTGAACCAGTAACTAAAAGACGCTTATCGGAATTAGTTTCATCCGACGCGGTAACATATCCGAGTGTTTCCTCCGCCAAAGAGTATCTTTGCATAGTTATCTTTGAAATCTAGGGAGACCCCCGTATTTTGTTGCGGCCTTTTTCCTTTGATCGGGGTGTTCCGACTTAAACGCGGGATATAAAGCGGCCAGTTCTCTCTCGGCGTAAGCCAAATCAAAGTTTGAATCTACCCCCTCAACTTGGTGAGCCATTGCTTTTAGACATTCCAATAAAAAGAGCGGAAGCGAATCATTATCCACCATTACGTTATCTTCGTCTGAATCGGGACGAGAAAGATATGTCCCCGTTGAGTTCTTGAACAAGAACTTGGAATAATACTTAATATCAAAATTCCTGCCGATCGAGAAAATGATGTTATCTACTCTTATATTATTTTTGGCCACCGTCGCCGCAAAAGTCAGTTTGAACGAATCTATGGTAGCGGGGGCCACTATGCCTGTTTCGGTAGCCGTACTCCAAGGAAACTTTAATAGATTCCATCCTGCCTTAAATGCCGTACCGTCTGCTTGCAAAGTTTGAGCGGCAGATGTCCAGTATGCTGTAGTAATATCGTTACCCCAGATTCCCGTGATAGAAGTTATGCCCGTGGTGGTTCCCAGATATACCGGAACAAACGCATCAGCCACTTCGTCCTCGTCCGTTAAATCCACCGCAGACATTCCGATATTTGAGATACCATCTCCCGAAGCCACAAGATCAAATTCTATCGAAGCAGAACCCGAAACTTTGAAGATGGTATTGGCAACAATCCCCGCGGCCGAACCTACCGCAATCCAGGTTCCATTATCATCCACATCATTCATTGAATGAAGAACTTTACCCTGTCTTGTCCGCCAGTTTATTCGGATTATTTTAGAACCCTCGTCTCCCTCAATCGAGATGGTCTTCTGCTTAATGGCTTTCTCTAAATCAAACTGTCCCGCAAAACGTCTGAAAGCCAAATCCCAATTAGTTCTGTTGTCTTGAGGTAGAAGGTCTATCAACGAATTATAATCTGTCGGCAAAGAATAGTTATACACGTCATCGTGAACGAGTGAGGTCAAGGTTCCAAATCGCATTGTTTCCAATGGCTTACATTTTTGCAGAAACATCGAAGCGGCACGCTCGAATAAAGCCTCAAGACTTCTAACCTTATTCAGAGTTCCTCCGTGAGAAAGTCCAATTAGGTTTTCTTTTATTTGCGAAAGAGGAAAGCTCATTTCGTTTTTAACTATTTATTTTTTACGAACTATGGTTGTCTTTGTTTAGTTCCCATCATCTCCGCCCAAAACGCCGAAGGCTGTGTGCCAATCGGGGCGGTAAAGATGATTCTAGTGTAACGCGCGTAACCAGGAATCACATAGTTGCGCGAAGTAGTTGCCCCATTCAAACACGTCGTATCGGAGATACATCGCTCCATATTCGGAGTCGTGGTCGCGCCGACATTTATTCCAAATGTTTGCCTAACTCCTAACCCGAATACATTAGTGCTCGAACCTGTAATGTTTGGAGTACTCCAAAACCAATCTTGTCCATTATCGGAATACTGCACGTTCATATCCAGCGTAGAAAGCGGAGAAGAAGACGGGGTGATCTGCACCCTTACCGCTATCGAATCTGATAATGTCGGATTGGATGATGCGTTTCCGACGCCGCAAGTATTTGAGTAAGAATCGTGTATAAGCGTGGTGGTAGCTCGACCCGCTTGAATATAGTTCGGCGAAGTCGTGGCTGATGCGGTCTGGCACGCCGAAGTTGTGTTGGAGACGTTGCCTAATACTCTCTGTGAAGCGAGATATATGTACCCCCCAACGGCAAGCCCGATGAACAAAATCGCAAATAATGATGTATAAAGATATTTTTTCATAAATTCATAAATGTTTTAGTTATTTTTAGTTATTAGGTTTTTATAGAAACCTCATCTCGCCCCCCATCACAAGTAAGGAGCGAGTAAGGTTTCTACCTCCCTATTGCGTATCAACTAACCAATACTGCCATGATGAGGTGGCTTGGATATATGATGTTGTCGCCGCACCGCTCCGCAATGTCATCGAAACCTGAATTACATCATTGGTTACGACCTCTGCGGCTACATACAAGAATCCTAGTTCGTTTGCCGACGTGGAAGCCATGCCTTTTGGCGGTGTCATCATCACAATATCCGAAGCACGCGCCCCCGTTGCAGAGCAAGTGAATACGGCTGTGGTGGATGCCGAGAAAGAGGCCGGCGCACCACCCAAGTTACAAGTTCCTGTTATGAGCTTTGAGATATTCGACGCGGAAAGCGAGTTTGGGCCTTCGCTGGGGCCAACGGTGATTCCGCTTGGAAACCGCGTTCCGATTCGTCCTAGCGTATCAACTACTTGTTGTACCTGTGTTGGGTAAAAGTACCCTCCAGTTGCAATTACTAACGCAACAAGTAGCCCGACCCAAAGAAATTTTTGATTCATAGGATATGGTTGCGATTACGTTAATAATTAAGCAGTTGTTCCGTTAGAATGCACCGAACCTGACTGGGATTCTGGGAAGTGCATTTCCAGAAATCGCCCTCGATAGAGCCACGAGTCGTTCGCCGTATTCTCTGGCGGAATCAAGCTCGTCCATAAATCTCTCAAGGTCTTCCGGTTAGCGCCGTGCTGTGAGGAAAGAACGTGAAAAGACGTATTGGCGTTGGTGTTGGTGTTGTAAGTTGAACCCAGAAATATCGATGCCGCAATGCGGACAGTACCGTACACTGTGTCAAAGAAGTTAATCTGGTTCTCACCCGAAAACGGGACAAGTGTCGAGTTCATCACCTCCTTTGCGGTCTTGTAAAGAATGAAAGGATTCAAAATTCCCTCGAACACATACGACCCCGCTTCTCCGTCTTGGCCTTTCATATTGGCCAATGACTGCACATCAATCCAAAGGTTATCGGCATTCAACGCGCCTGTTTCTAGGTTGTCGATTGTCGCTCCCTTTAGGGTTGTGTGGCTATTGGATGCCCACGCATCCCCATCTGGCGTTGTATTGATGCTTCCCGCAAAAGCATCGCCATAAGTGTTAAGAATGGCTTTTTTGTCTTGTGTCGAACGGGCGCGGTCTCCCATCTGCTCGCCGATTTTGGCACGTTTGCCGACTTGGTCGGCCATAAACGCTTCAATAGACACGGGAACCTGCTTCGTCCATTTCTGGATTCGCTTGGTTTTCGTGTTGCCAATGAATGTGTCTGTGTTTGTGATTTCTTCCTGCTCGTCGGTTTCATCGAAACCCCCGACGTTTGAATCCTCATCCCACGTATAAGCCATCAACGGAGTTGTTGACTGGTGGAAGTAGAAATCATCTTGTGCGGAAAGATATCCCGGTTGTTGAAGTCGCTGATATTTTTCCCACGCTACGCCGTCAATTTCTGTTTGAACCGCGTCAGGAGATAACGCGCTTGTATGTCCTCCTTGTGGATTCATTTTGGTTCACTAATTAGTTGCTAATTACGTGGTTACATCCGTGCGATATGCTCGGAAATCTACTACGACATCTAAGGTCTGAATGGCGGTGTTACCGCCAACTAACTCAAGCCCCGATGTATCTGCGGAAGCCGCTTCTTTAATGAGATATAACTCACCGCCATCTGACGCGCCCGTCGCGTTGTAGTCGATAAGAACGAAATCTCCGATTAAAAGAGCCAGCTCGGTCAATGTATCCACTGACCCCACAGTCTCCGCTCTACCTCGAATCCTTCCCACATTGGGAACGGGGTTAGAAGTATTTAAGAACTGTTCTGCGACCGTGCTCCCAGAAAGTACAGCGTTTTCATTCGCAATTCCTCTGAAAGCGTGCGTGCCTATTACCGGCGTATCCGCCGCCGCAAGTACGGAAGTATTTACATCAGTAGCCCCGCCCGTATAGGTTGCACCAACATTGTGCAGTGGCTCACCCGCGCTGATGGCGGTTCCCGCCGCTACTAAATAACGGGGGAAACTCGCCGCAGGGCCTATAACACTAAGGTCTCCTCTCATGGTGGTTTAGGTTACATCAAGCCGATAAGCTCGCGCATCGACTACTGCATCGAGAGTTGATAGCGCCGTATTGCCACCGACAATTTCCAGTCCCGCAGTGTCCGCGACAGCTACTTCGATGATTGTGTAAAGCTGTCCGCCATCTGACGCGCCCGTCGCGTTGTAGTCGATAAGAGTAAAGTCTCCTATGATAAGGGCTAACTCTGTCAGCGTATCTACTGATGCGGCGGTTTGTGCCGCGCCGCGAAGCCGCCCGACATTCGGAACAGGAATCGCACAGTTAAGAAATTGCTCTATCACTACTGGCGTTGCCGCGCTATTATTCTGCGAATTTTCATTCGCCACACCGCCAAACCTATGGGTACCTATCGTTGGTGTATCCGCCGCCGCAAGTACGAACGTATTTGCGGTTGCGACGCCGCCTGACGATGTTGCCACCGAATGTACTGGTTCTCCCGCTTGAATACTGGTTCCTCCCGCTACGAGGTAGCGAGGCCAGATGGCCGCGGGGCCAATTACTTTTAAGTCTGCTCTCATTTTGATACAAGAAAATCACCCGACTTTAGATCGGTTGATTTTCTGATTACGTTGCTAATAAAGCGTTGATTGGTATTTAACCAACCGTTGTAACGATTACGAAATTGTTGTCTGTTTAGTGCGAGGGTCTTTGATTAAGAACTTGCCATTAGGCAGTTTCTTTTTCCAAAGTCGGTCTTTACCATCATAAGCGAATCCCGCTCGTTTGTAGGAGGCGACTGTTACCGCGTCCATCTTCGGCGCAACGCCTTCGGGCGCATCTCTAAATGTTCCCGCAACGTCATTCAACGCCGTCTCTCTGCCTCGTAGGGCTCGCGCCAGTTCGGAGTTTTGTCCCATAAGTTTTTTATAGTTCAGTCCTCCAACAGCAAACGCAACATCTTCTTCAAGATTGCCCGTGGCATTAACCCGCGTTTTCCAAAAAAGGACAGCGGCTTTCGCTTCCGCATCAGAAGCAGTCAACCCCTTTGCAATTTCAAAAGCCCTTTGCTCTTGAAATTCTTTTTGGGCAGACTGTCTTTCTTTCAAAAGAAGCTCCTGCATTTCACCGCGCGTGAGAGGTTTATTTTTTTCGTCCTCCTCGATTTTTTTCTTATCGTGTTCGGTTTCGCGCAGTTTGTACTCGGCCTCAGCGATAGCTTGTTGGCTGGCTATTCTTTCTTCCTCGACTTTCAAAACAGCTTCATAATCTATTTGTGAACGTGCTTCTTCAGCTTCTCTGGCTTCCTTCTCCTCTTCGGTTTCGTTGTCCAGCAAAGCATCCGCATCTGCTTCGGCTTTCGCCTCGGCTTCGGCTTTCGCGGTTTCAGCCGCTTCGATTTCTTCTTTAGTCATAGGACATCCGCAATAAGTTTGCGGTGGACTTTCTTAGCTAATGAGCATCCAGTTTAACGAGATAGTGCTCGATAGCCCGTTGGGGCATCGCCTTATGGCGTTTTTTTAATCTCCGCGATTTTCTTTACTTTACTCTGCAAAACATCAATAAGATACGCCAGGATATTCGCCGTGATGAGGTCTTGTTCCGTGGTCGCTTTATTGTGCTTGCTTTTGGCGTGCCACAGCATCTCATCGCAGAGGATTTTGAACAGTCCCATCTTACTAAAGGCAGTAGCCTCTTTGCTTAACAACCCCATCATTGTCGGCTGAAGCACGTTCCCCCTGTGTGTCCAGCGCCCCCCAGCATCCTGTTTCAAAATATCATCTTCGGTGATTGTATCAAAAAATTCACTTGCGAGAAATCTTGATAGATGCCTGTGTAAAATTTCCTGTTCTGTTTTATCCATCTATTTTTCCTTCCTTTTTGTCGTCTTGACTTCCTTCTTCACTCTCCCAACCGCCGCTTCTCCTTCTTCACCCGCCAATAACCTTGCGGCCTTTACAATTCCGGGAAGCTCTGCCCCGTCTGGCACTTCAACTTCTTTTCCGTTTACGCGGAATAAAAACGAAACTTCCGGTTTGCTTCTTGGCTTCTTGGCTTTGAAGTCATAAAAAGAACCGGTTTTCACTTTGTCTATCCCTTTCCGAATAAGCCCGCCTAAACGGTCATACTCCGCAAGTAAAGCGTCATCATCATAGGAGCCGTCGGGATTGGCGATGCCGCCGACTTTATTTCCCGACCCCGTTACAACTCCTTCTAACGCGCGAGAGATTTTTTCCTGGGTAACTAATTCGAATCCATTAACTTTCATACTTTAACTTCCATAAATAAATTTATTTTTAGTAACCTCGACCTTTCTTTGCTTTCTTAACTTTCTTTTTTAATTTTTTCATAATTTTATTATTTTTATTATATTGCCGATATGTTTTTATGTCAATCCGCTTGCGACTTGTGACATTTTTCCTCCATAAGTGTCAGTTTTCCTGTGGCACTCTATACATACTTAAACAGCCCCTTGAGCAATCATGCTCGCCTGTTTAGCTTGCACCATCGACCCAAGCTGATTTGTTTTACCGCTTTGTGGAATTGTCGGAACTTTTGGCGCGGCGGTGAATTTTTTTCCTTTACTCTTGAAGAAAGAATACATCAGCTCCCTGTGCAACGCCTCATGCTCGGTGTACGGGTCGTTCGCCAGCATAGTGTAAAGATTCGTCAGTAATGCTTGCATCGTCTCGGAATTTCTTGGGAACATTTCTTCGGGGTCTATGCGAGATAAGTATTTATACTTGGAAAAAAGATGCGGATTGATGACTCTTAAACTTTTCTTGTTGTCGGGATAACCTGATTTTTCCAAAAGCCCCAAATTATAATCGTCTTTTTCTTGCTGGGTCATTTCCTTGCCGATAAAAAACTCATCAAAAGTAATTTCCTTGTCCACCTCTTTGCCATCCACCACTTGCTTGCCTAAAATGAATTTGCGATATTTTAACTTCGTATTCTCTCCTACGATTTCATCAACCTGCGGGACGGTTAAATGATTCAAAACAATATCTGCCATTAAAGAACCATACTGCACAACTGATTCGGCCAAAGACTTGCCCACTCCCGCAATCAACTTTTTAGCATTGGCTTGGGCTTGCGCCACCGAATATGCTTTTTGAGTGGCTTGCGGAAGCTGACCCGTCTGAACATCGGACAATGACGCATCGTCCATTGAATCTTTAGTTGCCATCAATGCTTGAAATCCCGCCGCCATATTTCCTGCGGGAAGCAACGGTGTAACTCTGGTGTTCACATCGGCAAAAGACACCACCGATGACGGGAAAATAACTTCAGAATCAATTTTATCCGAACCCGAAACTGCAACAGGCATATTTACTTCAAGGAACGCTCGATTCATCAGAATCTCGGACATCGCGTCATACAGCATATTGTCCCAGCCCATCGCGTTCATCATCGACTTGTAATAGAAAAAATGAGAACCGATGCGATGATATCCAAAAGGAGTTATGTCGTATTTGGGCGCGTTCTTTTGGTCGCGGTGCCTCACCCGATTATTTTTAACATTCTTATCCCCCACATACACCCCACCCAAAAAACAAACCTCGGTGTCTTCCCTGCGATTGAGATACGTAACTTCTAAAGTCAGATAGGGATGGCCGTCGTCTTTAATATCATAAAACAATCTATTGTCTGCGTTAAAGACCGTATTAACTCCGGGCTGGACAAAATCCCAATTTTCGTGTTCGCCGTATTTCGCCTCCGCCTCCTGATACTCAATCCACCTCCGCTTGATGATACATTTTTGTTTTTGGATATTTCTTTCGTAAGGATTAGTAATTAAAATCTGGTCGGCGGAATATACGGGGGCTTTGAAGCCCGACAGAACCTCGTCAAGAACGTCTGTTTTGGAATATCCCTTATCAGTTTTTTCTTTGATTTTTTGATAGACCTCATAAAATTCCGCGCCCAAATAAACTACGGGGGCTTCTATCATTCCAAAAACCAAAGAAAGAAATGAACTTTGATAATCAGAGTTGGCCGGCAAGGTCATCCACTCCACAATCTCGTCCATCGTATCCGAAAAATCCCTATCTACTTCGTCATCGTCATTTTGCGCCGAAAAACCCGGTCTTAAAAAAGCGGCGGTAAGTTGGGCGTGCATAGCTATACCTTTATTTCGTGCCATTGACCTTGTGCCTCTCCACTTCCACGCCTCGGTGGGGTCTTCGATATTTTCATCGACAAACGCGTTAAAAAGTCTAGCCCCACGATTTGCGTCTTCAATAACAGAATATTCATTAAGTTCTCGAAATGGTTTAGTCAGTATTTCTTCCCCGACTTGGTATGACTTTTGCACAATAGATGTAAAATCCTGCACCGCTTTTGAAGGATTATATGCAGATGTGGGCGTGTCTTTATATATTTCTCCTATCATACTTTTAATATACAACTTCCTTGCCGATACGCAAGTGTTAATAAGTGTTAATAACTAAAACATACCCCGCCTCCGATTAAACCCGATATTTTTAGGATGGAAAATCGAAAAGCCGGTTTTAGCCGGAATGTCGAGTTGCAACTGATACGCCTCTGCATCCAAAACATCGTCCGTCCGACCCTTAGGGAACGACAACTGTTCTTTTTCCAAATCTTCGCATTGCCCCTCGATATGAAACACCGAACCCGAAGAATATCGGGGTATCAATCCTCTAATTCTGGTCTCTTTGGCCGTCTGATTATGCAAAACTTCGACGATAGGAAGAAAAATGTTTCTTTTCCTCTGTTCCTGTTCCAAAAATGGCTTTAGTCCCTCGGTATAAGTCGTTTTTTCAATTCCAATTTTGGAGTATCGCCTTTGAATATGCAAAGCGAATAGAGTATCCAAAAGTTCATGCGGATTCAATCTCGCTTTCCACGCCTTAACATGCCAAAAGTTCTCTTTATTCACCGCATTATCGCAAAACCCCGTATAATCCGCGCTACTCTTTTTTGAAATAGCCGTATCTACGGTCAAGATATTGGTCGTACTCATCGCATCCACCTCCCGTTGAGTAATCGGTTTCATCCATGACCTCCTAAACTCCTGCGAGCCGATATCAACAGGTTCCTGCTGAAAAAGCGCGGCCCAATCATACACCCCCACATCTTCCTTGATTTCATCCAACGCCTCTTTGGAATATCCAAACACCTCGTCGCCCACCTTAACCTCTGGCCATAAAACGTCCCCCTCTTTTCTAAATTCTTCGTCTTCGGTGGCAATCGCGGGGAATTTGATAATCTCCCATTTGTCTCCGCTTTCCAAAATCCTGCCCGCTAAATCTTTTTCATTCCAGCGAGTTTGGATCAAGCATATAGCCCCGCCGGGATTTAGACGGGTGCGAGCAGTCGAGCGATACCAGTCCCACATTGAGTTTTGCACCAACTCCGATTCAGCGTCCGCTCTATCCTTTACGGGGTCGTCGAGTAAAAGAATATCTGCTCCGCGCCCAGTAAGCCCCCCGCCGATGCCTGTGGCGAAATACGCCCCTCCCTTATTCGTGTTCCACTTTCCCGCCGCCGATGAATCCTCGCTCAACTTAAT
>C687J35021_10000819_pt1 | contig 23817 bp, 43 predicted proteins | sample RifCSPhighO2_12_FD_35021 | JGI IMG/M metagenome (IMG submission 35021) | reverse complement strand
TCATGCAGCGGCCCGAGTACGAGGCAGGCTAGGCACAGGTGTGCGGCGGCGGCGAGACGGCCAAGGGCCTCGGCGTCAGGGCTGTTTTCACCGTGCTCCCAGCGGGCGACGGTGCTTTGGTTCACCTCGGCCATGGCGGCCCAGGCGGCCTGGGTTTGCGAGCCGCGGGCGGCGCGCAGGCGGGCGGCGAGAAGGGGGGTCATGTGGAGAGGGTAGCAAGCCATAAAACAAAATGCAAGGGGGCATACGATTCCCCTTGACACGCAATGCAGGTGCGCATATGATGGACTCAGGATCGAGGCAGGACGCACCGGCCGGATGCCGGGATCAATCAGTAGAGGGAGCCCCTATGCATAACGTCACGCTCAAATCCACCGGCCAGGGATACGGGTACACCCTTGGCCATCCTCAGGCCGATCCTGGCCCCCAGCCGTCAGGCGCCATCCTGATCCGCGTGTCCGATGTGCCAGACGATGTGCCGGCCCTCGCCGTGCAGCGGCAAGCCAACCGCACGGTTGTACGCAATCGTGACGGCGGAATCATGTTGGATGCGCACGATTGGACGGTGCCTTGGCCGGCCATCGCCAGCCTGCCGGAAGGCGGCATCGCGCGGCTCGCCTGAGCGCACCCTGCCCCTGGCGACGGGGGCAGACATGGACGCAGGACCGCAGTGAATCTAAGCAGGGGGACACCATGTCGCGTATGACGATGGATCGCACGCTGGCCTACGCTACCAGCACAGACGCCGCCAATCGGCAGATGCGCCGGGCGGGCCGGGTGGTGTGGAATGCCGACGACCTGGCGCTCGCCAGTGACACGCAACTGCGGCTGCTGTGGGCCACCCTGCCGGAATGGGAGCGCGGGGCGCTGCGCGATGCTGGCCTAGCGCCCGAGGGCCTGCAATGAAAGCCGACGGGCGCCCTAGTTCTGTGGGCGCTGGACGGGAAAGCCCGCCAGGCGTTGACGCGCTGTGCGAGCGCATCAACCGGTAGCGCCCGGGGCCAGGTCTGGCCCCACCAGGAGCGCGTGGGATCGCCCCGCGCGCTGCCGCACGGCCAGACCACCAATGGAGACATGCCATGACCGAAGAAACGAAGGACACAATGGAGCCCGTCACCCCGCGCAACTTCGCGGAGTATGCCCGGGACGGAGGCTGCCCGGTCTGCGGATCGGATAACATCGAGGGGGACTCTTTCGATACAGGCCAGGGCGAAGTCGGCCAAGAGCAGTTCTGCGGATCCTGCGGGGCGGGCTGGTATGCCTACTACGAGGCGGCCTACTACGGGGGCCTGCATGACACCACTGGGCGCCGCATCTTCATCGAGGGGGAATCCACCGATCTGACGGAGACATCATGAAACGTACAGTGCTGGCGCTCGTCCTGTTAGGGTTGGCTGCTGGCAGAGCTGGCGCTGCCTGTGACGGCTGGACGGGCGGCAATTCGGCATGGGCGGCCACATTCACAACGTTGGTGTTGATCGACTGGCGCCAGACGCGCGAGGCGCAGGCCCGTGAGATGGATGAGCGGAATTGGGTCCTCGGCCGGCATCCGTCCCCGGGCGAGATCAACCGCTACATGGCCGGCAGCATCGCGGGCGTACTGGCAAGCGCGTGTGTGTTCCCGTCTCAGTGGCGAAATATTTGGCTGGCCGGCTTCGCGCTGGACCGATTGATTGCGGTGAGGCAGAACTATCGGGTTGGCGTGAGGTTGGATTTTTGAACATGCAATGCGGTTACGACTTGTCACTAATTCGGATTCCGCCATGCGGTTACGACTCGATCATCTTTCAGGAGGCGCCATGTTCCGCACGCAGATCACCATGCACGATCCAGCCGCAATCAAGGCGGCTGAGGAATTGAGCCGGTTGTGGGTCCACGATGGCAAGAGCTTCACGCGCGGGGTGCAGGACCTCATCATTCGCGAGGCCCAAGCCCAGGAAGAGCGGATTGAGTGGCTGCGGCGCGCGGACCTCGATGGTCAGAGAAAATCCCAATGACCGCCGCCCGATGTCAAGGTCGCCCGCTTGGGGGCAAAAGCCATGCCGATTCGCCCCAACAACGCGCCTCGCGCGCCTGCGAATTGCGTGTACTGCACTGCATGGGCGACTGCGGGGCGACGTTCGACGAGATCAGGACTCTGACGGGGCTGTCCCGCGGGAACGCTTGGCACGCGCTGCACAGGCTAATGCGCAAGGGCGCAGTCGTCCATGCACACAGGGGCTGGTGGCAGATCAGGCATGTGGCGCTCCCTAGTCGATGATACGCTGCTGCACGCGCAGGTCGGCGGGCCATTCGGCCGGGTCCTCGCCCTTGTGATGCTTCAGGCACAGCGAGCGTCCTGCGTGCCCGATGGGCCGCGTCCCAAGCTGCTTGACAAACACGCGCACCCCGGCGGCCTTGCAGTCGCGCACGGTGTCCCGCGCCCACTGGATATCAAACAATCGCGCATCCTTGCCCCCGCTCTCGCCCCCAACGATGACCTGATCCAGCCTGCACGGATCGTAGAACCACGGTGCCAGTTCGCACCACGCAATGGCCGGCTCGTAGCTGACAAAGCGGCGGAGCGCCGGGATGCGCACAAAGGCGTCCATCTTCGCCAAGTCGGGCGGCTCAGCGATGGAGTACCCCAGCGCCACGTTGGGCCAGCCCGCGCCCCAATCCGCCGGCAGGCACTCCTCGATGCACTCAACGCGCTTGGTCAGCATCAGCCACAGCAGGTGCGGCGACTCGCGCCAGGCCACGTGGATGCGATCCAGGCCTCCGGGCGGGGCTTCCGCGTCGCACCAGTCCATCAGGGAGCCGCAGAATACCAGTTCCGTCCGTCCGGTCGCAGCCGCACGCTTCTCCCACCGGCGGTACTGCAGCCAAGTGGCGTCGCCGACGAGGTGACGCGCTTCCCCGGGGCCCCAGCCCGGCGTCCAGTGGCGGCGCGTGTTCTCGCGCTCGGCGTAGCAGTGGGTGCAACCGCGGGCGACCTTGGTGCAACCGATCCAGGCGTTCGCCGTGTGGTCGGTCCAGCCGATGCTGCTGTTCTCGGTCATCAGACGATCTCCATGTTGGATTCAGCCACGGCGCCTCTTCGCCATGGTCGGGGCTGGCGCCTTCTCCTGCGCATCGGCGAACGCGGCATCCACCTGCGCGCCGATGGTTTCGGCTTCCATGGCAACCGGATGAAGCTGGTCCTCCACCAGCGCCTGAGCGATCCGGTGCAGCAGCCCGCCCTGGCGCATCTCGCGGGCGATGGATTCGCGGAGCAGGTGCTGGGCTACCTCGCCCGGGGACTCGCCCAGCACCTGCAAATCGGACAGCGCATCCAGGAACGGCTCCAGTTCGTCGGCAATGTGCAGGTCCATCAGGGTGTCCTCCCTGATTTGATCCTGGCCCAGGCTTCCAGGACGCTCGTGGTGCCGCGCGTAGGGCCTTCCCACCGCTTCATGCGCCCGCCCTGGTAGCAGAAGATCGCCCGCTCCGTCGTGCTCCGGCGCCGCAGGCAGTGGCGCAGCTCCAGCCCTGCGAAGTATGTGTTGAGCGCGGGGCGCCTCAGCATGGCGATGATGGTGGCGGTCACGGCCGGGTCGGCCAGTTGCTCGCGCGTGATGCCCAGCCAGCGCGCCGCCGTGCCGACGTAGACCTGGCACCTGCCCACGGCTTTGCCACCGTCGCCCCGCGCGTCGTCATGGATGCCCCGCCGCCGCTCCCCGCGCGTCTCCCACCAGCAGACGGCGCTAAGCAGGTCGCCGGCGATCTCCAGGAGTGCAGCGGCGCTCCGCTCGGGGCTAATCCTCCCATGATCCGTCAAGCCAACTGACGATCTTGGTGACAGCCCATGCGAGACAGGCGCCAGCAACGATGCTGACGCCAATACCAGCAGCAAAGCCCAGCCAGAAACTCGCATCCATCGTCGGCTCCCAGGACCGTAGGTTTAGTCGCTGCGCGTGCGGCGATTCCAGGTGTTGATCGCCTTACGCTTCGTTTCCGCAGTTACGGATGGATTTGCCGGACATTGATAGTATTGGCAGCCGACCATATGCTTTGTCGGTGATCCTCCATGCCAAGGCTCGACAATCGGGATATGCCCGCACCAAGGGCAACCTTTCAGTTCGATAGTCATGTTGGCTCCCAGTGCCGTAGATTCACTGCGTCTCGATCTTAGTGCTCACTTATCCCCACCGAATAGCGCATGGCCCATTGCCCGGTCCATCGCTTCCCTGTCTTTCGTGCCGCAGTCGAAGCAGATGTGCTCACCGTTGGGTCCGTAGGGCCGCAATTCAGCCACCTTCCCGCACAATTCGCAGGCATCGGGCGGCGTCGCTTCCAGCAGCACGTCCGGCGTCACGCCATGCGTTTGCCGCACCCGTCGCGCGATGAACTCCTTGGGATCAAGTCGTCGGCTCATCCTTCATCCTCGATCAGTTCCAGTTGCCCTGCGGCGCGCAGGGCGGCCAGGTGCTCGCGCCCGTCGATCAGCTCGGCCAGCGGCACGCCGGCCGCCGCAGCGGCGATGCGCTCGTGCGCGGTGTGGCCGCCGCGAAACACCCATCATCGTCCCCCTTGATGCGCCGCACCTTGGCACTGGGTCCACCAGACCAGTAGCGGTTCCAGCGCGCACACGGCGGGTGCGCCACAATAGCGTATGAGCCACCATACAAGCGCGCGTCACGATCCTCGTCCCACACTTCAACACCGGGCAGATCGCAGTACACTCCGCCCGTCTCGACATAGAGAGCGGCCACCGTCGGCGCCTCGATCCCGCTGCACACCGTGGCGTAGCGCAGGGTCATGGGCGCACCTTGCGCTTAGGTGCAACCCAACGTGCAGATTTACCCCACGGCCGCAATAGTGCGCCGCAATCGCGGCACCATGCCCAATGTCCAGCCCCAGGACCTAGCAGGCCAACCCACCAAGTGCGCCTGTGCTCGCATTTAGGCAGGCTCATGGCCTCACCCGCTCGAAGGTGAGCGCCACGACCTTCGGGTTCGACGCCCATTGCCGCTCCGGGTGCTTGCGGTGGATCGCGTCCCAGGTCCGCGCGTAGGCTCGGACGTACTGACCGGAAATCTGGTCGGTCTCTTCCGCTGTTGGAATCACCCCCTCTGCCTCCGCGTCCGCATCGCTGATCTCTTGGAGTCGCTGCACGCGCACCGCCGTCGCGCGCAGGGTGAGGCGCGAGGCCCAGCGGGGCATGAACATGGCCGTTCGCATCTTGCACGACCACTTTCCTGAGCCCGTCGGCAGTGGGATGTCTTGCCCCTCGTAATCCGCCTTGTATGAAGCTCCGCGACTTGTTCCCTCCCACGTCAAACACCCCTCCCGCACCCACAGCAGGTCGCCGGGCTGATGCGTGGGTGGCCGCTCAGGAAACCGGAGCACCCGCCGCGTTTGCGTCTTGCGGTCGTCCAGGATGGCGCGCACGCTCTCGCCTGTGAAGATGATCCCGCGCTCGCTCATGGCAGCCTCTCTCCGCCGATGACACTTGCGGCGGTCGTCAGGCCCGCCGCGTAATCCTTCCACTCCTGCTCGCACGCCAAGCAGCGGTAGTGCCCGCGCGCCCGCAGCGGCACCTCCATCCCCAGGTCAATCGCTTGCCCGCAGTTGATGCAGCGCGGGTGCGCGTGTGTGCCGTAGTACTCGCGCAGCAGGCGCGGCGGCTTGGCGTGTCGGCTCATGGCTGGATCGCCCTCCCTCGCGCCTGCAGTGGGAGATCGCATCGCGCGCAGCGCCCTGTCCCGTTCCACAGATGCCGCTCGAATCCGTCCGCGCAAGCCGTGTCTCCCTTGCGCTGGCGCTGCGCCTGGATCGCCAGTTGTTTCGAGCGCGGCTGGCTGTGCTCCAGGAATGCGACGTTCCCGCGATCCGGGCGCCAGCAGTAGCCGCAGCTCGCGCAGTCCTCGATCTTGAAGCGCTGCTCCGGGCACACCAGCCATCGCTGGCCGTGCCGATCTTCCCACGCGCCCCCCTCCCAGCCGTGCAGCACGTCCGGCATGGTCAAGGCGAATCGCGTGAAGCCGGCGACCTTGGCCCGCTGGATACCAAGATCGTCGTGCACCGAGGCGAACAACTGGAACCGCGGGGCGAACGGGGCGAACGCCGCCACCAGGCGCGAGTCGATGCAGTGCGTGTACGCCAGGATGCGCGGCAACCGATAGCCGCATTCTTGCAGAGCCCGCAGCGCATCGCAGATCGCCGCGATGTACGGCCAGTCCAGATCGCCGCACAGGAAATCGTAGAAATCCCCACCGGGGTGCAGGCGTACCAGCAGGTCCTGCTGGCTCGCGCGCAGGAAGGCGTAGGTCAGTTCGCGCACGTCCGGGGTGCGGTTCTGCTGCGCCGCCCGCCGCATCTGCGGGCGCAACCCCTCGATGCGCACCATGTAGCATTTGTTCCGCAGCGGCCCCGTGGACATGGGATGCAGCGGGCACTCCAGTGGGCAGGTGTCGCCCACCGGACGGTTGATGACAAGCACGTTCGGCCCCAGCTTCGATGATGTCTCTTTTGTCAAGGCGATGTGCATGGACTCTCCGCGCTGTGAATCTGGATGGCCGGATTCGAACCGGCGGCCTCCCGCTCCCAAGGCGGGCGCTCCACCTGGCTGAGCTACACCCATGCTTCCATGGCCTTCTTGCTGGACACGTTCGCAGGGGCGCCATCCAGCGGCGTGACCTTGATCCACAGCGCGGGGCGCAAGCTGTACTCCTTCAACGCCCGCTCGTCCACCACCTGCGAATCATCCTGCCACACGATGCTCTTGAGGGCGTCCTTCGCCGGCTTCAGTAAGTTGTCGGCGTCCGGCTTCGTCGTGTGCTTGATCCGGCCGGCCAGGGCCATCTTCTGTTTCCACGTGGCCCATCCCCGCGGCACCGCAAACTGCGCCAGTACCGACACGCGCACCGGCCCCAGCAGCACCGGCCGCCCCCGCATCTTCTCTGCGGCTGCGATGCGGGCAGCGGCTTTCCAGTTGCGGGAGACGGCCGGATCGTAGACCTGCGCCATCGTGCGACCGGCCTTGGTCGTGAACGCCCGAGCCTTCGCCCGGCGCTGAGACTCGGGCTTGCCGGGCACGCAGATCACGATGGGCTCCGCGGTCATGGCCTACGCTAGATTCTCGGGCGGATGCTCTTCCGACACGGAGGGCGGAAGCACCTCGGTCGAGTACGAGCCGCACTTGCACTGCGTCCCCGCCTTCTCGGACTCGAAGATCTCCCCGCAGGCCGCGCACTTCACATGGGGCGGGGCGGCGTCCGCCACCGCGCCCTTCTTCTTGCGGCCCCTGCGCGCAGCGGGCGGCGGATCGGCCACGCCTTCGCCGTCGCCGTCGAGCGGCGCGGCCCCGTACTCCTCCCGCTCGGCGCTGGTCATGGGGCGGTCGAACATCACCTCGTCGGTGTCCAGGCGCACCTTGCGGATCGTCCCGGCCACCGGGTCCGGGAACTTCTCCGTGTTCACCGGCCGCATCTCCACCTGCGCGGCTGTGTTGTCCATCAGATCCTGGATGGCTTGCTCGTAGTGCTTGACCTTCTTGGTGTGGTCGCGGTTGTCGGTGTACCGCGCGTCCTTCTCGGATTGCAGGGCGCGGTTGAGGGCCAGCAATTCCTTCAGCTTGCCGGGCTCTCCATCTTCGCCGAGCGGGCTCGGCAGCATTTCCACGTCGCGGATCGGGGTCATGAGGCATCCTTGCTTGGGTTCACTGCGGGGCGGCGCACTGAGCGGGACATTCACGCCCCGGCGCCGATTTCTACCGAACTTCCGGCGGCAGGGCCACACTGCTCCACAGATCGTTGGGGTAGGCTGTGGGCCCATCGGCCCAACTGTGGTAGCCCCTGCTGCTGAAATTAAATCGCCGCAATCTCAGCTCTTTCATGCCCCGGCTCTGCATCCACACCATTTCTTGGGACCTCGGCCTCTTCTCGCTGAGCAGATGATCGAGGCTCAGCGGCGGCACAGGCTTGCACCACAGGTCGCCCGGCATGCACTTGGTATAGCCGTCCCAGGCGTGGTATCTAAATTCATCGCGCCCGTCCTGGCTGTCGAAAGAGAACCGCTGCAACATCGGCGCCCTCAACCGCTTTCGCCATACCCACACGATCTGATCGGCCTTCGGCTGCGTTTCGCTGAACTGGTGCCACGTCTCCATGTCGATCCTCCTGTCGTGGATTGAGAAACCTGGGGCGATGCAGCCAAGTCGTCTTGTGCGCGTTGCCCTCTTTTTTCTGCCGCGCTTGAGAACGGGCTCCACTGCAACCTGTCAGCTACCCGTGGGCGTTTGCTGTCGCCGATTCTTGGCGGTTGCCAGCTTGCCTAATGGGCACCGCCCCAGGCTTTCCCTACAAGCCCTACATGACCCGGCCCCAGACCTGGCGCAGGCGGCGGTTCCCGCCACGTCTTGCGGTCACTGCAGGCTGCCATTCTCGCGCGGCTCAGGGCGGGTGAGCCCGCTGGCAGCATGATGCTCAGCATTCCTACACCTCGCACGGCAGCCCGGCCACCTTGAGCGCGGCCAGGATTGCCTTCTGGTAGGTGCTGAAAGCGTTGCTCTCGCCGGGCGTGGCCTTGATGAGCAACTTGGCCCATTCATTCTTGTGGGCCTTGATCGCGCCGGCCACGGCATCCGGTTGCTGGCCCAGCCCCATCCACTGCCCGCGCACCTCCTGGTCGATTCGCTGCAGCACGCTGCCTGCGGTATTGATGTACTTCGACACCTGCGCGGGCAGCGCCGGGAACGCAGGGGGGGCCACGGGCTCTGCCTGCTCGCCGTCCTTCGCTGGATGCGAATCGTCCTGCGGGCCATCCTGACCTTCCTCGGCTTCCGGGGTCGGCAGGGTGGGCGCCGCATCGCCCTGCACTTCCGCAGCGGGGTCCGCCACGCGGGCGGCTAACTCGTCGGCCGCCGTGTCGGCGTTGGGGGATTGCATCGGAGCCGGAGTATCCGCGCCAGCCTGTTCCTGCGCGGGCTGTTCGGCGCGCGCTTGCGCAGCGGCCTCCAGCGTGGCCATCCGTTTCTGGCCCATCGAGCCGATCTGGTCGCGTTCGTCCGGCGTCGCCTTCAGCCACACGCTCTTGAAATCCTCGGATTTCTTGAGGGCCGCCACTTGTTCGGGGGTCTCGCAGACCTCGAATATCATCTGCGCGCGCTCCAGAATGGTCGGCTCCAGGTTCTCCACTCGGGCGAACAACTCGTCAGCCAGGTCTGCCTTGGTCTCGCCAGGCGGCAGGGCGACCTGCACGGGCGGTGGCTCCGCACCCACGCCGCCGCCGTACTGCGTGAAGTCGCCCACGAAGTCCTCGTTCATGCGGTGCTCGATCGTCTTGCGGCACATGGCCTCGTAGTCGGAAATCCAGGGGCCGCCCGTCCGGGTTGGGGAAGCGGTGTGCGAGCGTTCCAGATCGTGTTTGGTCAGCACGCGAAAGAACCGGCCGCCGCCCGGCATGGCGACCACGCCCCAACCGCCCACCACGTTCGCGGTCGTGGGCTTGGGCCGGCTGAGATAGTCGATGGTGTGCTTGATGTCCACGATCACGCCCGCATCGCGGATCACCTCGAACGCCTCGTCCTTGAGCACGACTTCTGACTGCACCTGCTCGGCGCCCTTTTCCCGCGCGCTCGTGTTCTTCGCCTGATAGCTGAGCTGCGGGATGGCCGTCAGGGCCTTCACCCCATCGTCGTCTTTCACGTCACGCGGCACGATCCAGACCCCGTAGGGGCCGAAGCTGCGCTTGCGCTGGGCCGCGAACACGAGGCACTGGAACAGGCTCTGCGGCGTGCAGCGCTGGAGCTTCGGGTTGAGCGTCATCTGCACCATCAGGTCGGCGATCAGACGCTTGCCGGTCAAATCCGTGCCGATGAGATAGTTGTCGATCAGCGCCGCCACCTTCGCCGTCGCCACATGCTGCATGACGGGGCTTGTGGCATCCGCCACCGTGAGTGCATTCTGTTGGGCCATCGTGTCCTCCATGATGTTGTGGTAGGCCGCAGGCTGGCGGGGTCACTCCGTGCCGCAGCATGGTCTCTCAGCCAGCCCTTGGCCCCTACCGATTGGCGAACGTGTCCGCCTCGAAGATGCGCAGACCCATGCACTCGCGCAGCGGCGCCTCCTTGCGCTGCACAGCGGCGCGGATCAGTTTCTCGTCAGGCGTGCAGTAGATGCGCGGGACGGAGCCGGGGTCGATGATCTCGAACGTCCACTTCTTGCCGATGCTGGCCGTGCCGGCCAGCTGGCCGCGGATCGGGCCTGTCTGAACGGGGGCCGCGACGGACTCGGCCAATTCCGCGCCTTCTTCCAGGACCTGGGCGGCTTCCTCGGGCCTGCCCGCATCCTGAAGCGTCTGTGCTGTCTTGAGCGCTTCTTCCTCCAGCCGCTTCTGCTCAGCTTCGGCGGCAGCCTTGGCCTCGGCGTCCATCTTCTTGCGGTAGGCGATCAGGAGTCCCTGGACATGGCTGCGGGCCGCCTTCGCGTAACCAGCCACGCCATTGTAGCGCTCATTGATCGCGCGCTGTGACGCCAAGATGCCGTCCACGAAGGACTTGCGCTCATCCTCGATAATCTTCACGGTCTGCTGGAGTGCCTTGTCCAGCTCCACACAGAGCGCAGCGTCCTGGTCATTCTCGCAGCGGGCCTTGGCCGTCTGGATCAGCAGGCGCTTGGCCGTGATGAACGGGTTGTCGGGGATCGCCAATTCGGCCGGCAACTCAAGCCTATGCACTTCCGGCGTGTTCGCTTCTTGCGGCTGTTCCATCGGTCGCTCCTGTGGTGATGGTGATGTCCACGCCAGCATAGATGGTGCTGCTGCTCTGGCGGACTTCCGTAACAACTGCGTTGGCCTTGTGCGGGATGCTCGCCAGCCTGCGGGCGATCTCGCGCGGCACGTACCCGATCTGACCCTCTGCCGCATCCACGGCGATCGCGTTCACGTCATGGTCGTTGTTCCACTCCCGGCGCAGCGTGACGATATCGCCCGGCCGCAGATGGCGCACGATGGCCTGACGGCTTCCACCGTCGGCGTTTTCGAAGGAGACGCCCGCGACCTTGACGCGCCAGGAACTCATGGTCAGAATCTCCCGCCGGCTGTGATTGCCCCGAATGCATCATCGTCATCCCCACCAAACGGAAGAGGGGCCGACAGGAGTTCCTTGGGCGTCAACTTCATCGGCGCGGTGGCGTGCTGCCAGCGGCCAATCCACCAAGCCTGCCCTCGCCCGCAACCGCCGCAGGTGCAATCGGGAGACGGAGGCGATGCTGGCCCGGCAGGGTCCAGGTGCCGGCGCCAGAAGTTGCGGCCCGCCGCCAGCATCGCCTCAATCGTCCGCGTGTCGCGCCGAATCCAGTAGACGCGCAGGTGGCTCCCCCCGAAGTAGGCGGCCAGGAACCACACCCACTCGCCGCCGTAGACCTTGCTGACCACATCCAGTTCCAGCAGGCACTGCATCAGCTTGTCACCGGGCAGCAGATGGTTGTGCCAACGCACCGTGGACAGCGGCTTGTCCCTGTAGCGCTTGGCCGCCCAAGGCAGGTGATTCTTGATCTGGATGCCGATGCGCTCGGATTTCACGATCAGGTCCGGCGTCACGGCGAACACGTCGGAAAACTCAGGGTGCAGCAGCGTGCCCGGACTCTCCGCCGCCTTGGCCGTCTCCGGGTCGATGGGTAGCTTGTGCAGAGCCAACCGCCCGATGCCATCCTCCATGAAGTTGCCCGCCTCGGTATCGTCGTTGCCGGCGAACTCGCGCAGACCGCGTTGCAGCTCCCACGCTTCCAGCGGGGAATCCCATGGCGAGCGGCCCAGCAAGCCGGCAATGCTACTGCCGGTCAGCCGCGTGCGGCGGAGTTCCTGTTGGGCGGCGGTGAGGGGCATGACTACACGCCCTCCTTCGTCGCCTGCTGCGCCTGCACGCACTTCGCACACGGGCTGGTCGCGGTCTTTCCCCATAGTCCGGCGGCAATGTCCGCGGCGTGGCGCCCCTGGGCCACCGCATCCGGCACGCTGCGGGACAGGGCGTACTCGGTGGAGTGCGCGGCGTGCTCCATCATGTCCGACTGCCGCTGCGACGTGCAGGGCTGAAAGGCTGGTCCGTGCTCGGTCATAGCTCAGTTCTCCAGGAGGTTCACTTCGCCGACAAGCACCGTCATCTGCGTGTGCGTGTGGCCGAAGTCGCATAGCACCGGCGTGTCGAAGCGCACGATGTAGTACGTCTCGCCGTGGAGGCACTGGTAGTAGCCCAGGATCACGCCCATGACCCGCTCGCCCGATTCCGCCTGCACCCAGCAGCGCATCCCGGTCATCCGTGCCTCCGTGCGCGCCGCTCCGCGCGGTTCCGCGGGGGCGTGAACCAAGCCAAGCCCACAAGCCGCCACGCAAGAGCCAGCAGCCAGTGCCTCATGACACGGCCCCATCCATGCTTTTCTGCCACCAGCGGCTCACTGTGTGGGCTGCGGCATCCGGGTACAGATACATGCACGGCAAATCCGCGATGATCCCGTAGTCACGACATACCATTGGGCGATCTTCGTAGATCGAGCAACGCCCGTTGCGCAGATACGGACAGACACCGCCCGGCATCATGACCACTCGTCCCGGCCCCAATAGCCGGGTCGGTGTTCGCACCGCGATCGCGCCAAATGGCAGCGGATGTGCGGCAACGATACGTTGGAATTCCACCTCCGTCGCCGGCATGAAATTGCAGCAACGGCCGCCGCACTCGGCGCAGGGAAGCGGGCTCATGACACGGCCCCGCTGATCGGTTTGTCCATGTCCAGCGCCAGATTGCGCAGCAACTCCATCCGCATCGTGATCTGCCGGGCCGCCGCATGGATCGTGGGATTGAGGCTCAGGTGCCCGCGGTTGAGCGCCCAGGTGACGCCCGCAAGCAGATCGTCCAGGCCCTCCGCCTCGTGGCGCAAGTCCATCGGCGAAGCGCCGATGATGATGAACGGGCCGGTGTCAGACATCAGGCGACTCCGAGAGGCGGCGGTTCCGGCCAACCTGGAAGCTGCGAGGTCCATCAAAGCCCAGCCGCACGTAGGGAAGCCATCCCCCGGGGATTCGGCGAACGCTGCCATCGGCGGCGCGCAGCGTGACCTTGATGACGGTGAGCGCCTGGGTCTCCCCATCATGTTCCACCGTCCACGCGATTTCGCCGGGCTTTCCTGTCAGCACCAGCATGGCTCAGTCCATCGTGAAGGTGGCGGGGCTGTAGCGCAGCAGCTTGTAACCACGCCGGCCATTTCCGTTCTTAGCGACGATGCCCTTGATCTCGTGCTCGCTGTTCGCGTGCGGCGACGGGTCGTGCAGCAGGATCACCGCCGCAGCGTTCTCCTCGATCTCCCCCGACCCTTTCAGGTGCCGAAGCTGCGGCTCTTCCTCCCCCTCGCGGTTGATCTGCGCGGCCACCACGTGCGGGATGCCCGTCTCCTTCTGCAGCCGCACGATGGCGCGCATTCTGTTGGTCTGGCGCTCGTAGTCGCCGATGCCGGGCGCGTCGAGCCGCACGAGGTGGTCGATCAGCACGAGCTGGGTCTTGTCGTCCGCGATCGAGCGCCGCACGGCGGAATCGAGCTTGTCGATGGACAGCGCCCCGTGCGGCTGCAACACCCGCAGCGGCAGTCCCTGCATCGCCGCCAGCGCCTGCCGGTAGGCGTCGATGCTGAACATATCCAGCCCCTCGCGGTCCTTGTGCAGGAGGTGCGTCCCGCTGAGCCCCGACGCCCCAGCGAGTGCGCGGCCCGCGGTGATGCGCGCCCCCATCTCCAGATCGATCAGCAGCACGGGAATGCCGTGCTCGGCGTTGCGCCGCGCGATCTGCAGCATGAGCGCGGACTTGCCGTTACCTGTGCGTGCGGCGACCACCATCGGGCGATCCTCCGGGATTCCGCCGAGGATGTCGTCCAGCCCGCACCAGGTGCGCGTGCGGAACGCCGCGGCGTCGGGGTCCTGGAACCATGCGTCGAACTCGTTGGCAAGGTCCCCGATGCGGGGCGGGCTGACGGCGAACCCCTCTCCGTCGAGATGGCGCAGAAGCGCGCGTATCCTGTCTGCTGATTTTCCAACAACCCCGCCGGTGTACGCGGCTTCGGCCATCTCGCGCGCAGCCTCGATGGCCTCGCGGGCCTTCCACCGTTCCACGACGATCTCGGCGTACACGAGGCAGTTGGCCATCACGGGTGTCACGTCGATCAGTTCGGCCAGGTACACCAGCCCGCCGTACATCTCCAGCTTGCCTTTCTCCCGCAGGCGCGCCGCAATCGTGATCTCGTCGAGCGGGTCCAGATCCTCGGTCAGCTCGAGCATGGCCGTGTAGATTTCCCGGTGGGCCGGTGCGAAGAAGTGCTCGGGGCGCACCGCCTCGCGCACAGCGTAGATCGCCGCGTTGTTGTGGATGATCGAACCGAGCACGCCCTGTTCGGCATCCTGGTCATGTGGCACAGAGCGCTCGCTGGACATCGTGACGACGTTGGCGCCCTGCTGACGCTTCGTGCGCCCCTTGGTCTTGGCCTTTGTCGGATCGGCCATCAGAGCTGCTCCCACTGGCGAGAGGGCGGGGTCTGCCCATGCACCTCAAAGAGCCCCTGCCACCCCGCCAGGATGCTCTGCTGGATCACGGCCACCGGATCGTTCCCCGTTTTGCGCAGTTCCCACAGCTTCATCATGGCCAGCACCTGCGCGTATTCGGTCATTGGCTTGCGCAGCTTCCGGCGGTGATCGAGGAATCCGTCCCACAGATCCCGCGACACCTGCATTTCCACGAGGGCCTTGGCCACCCGATCAAGGTGCGCGGCGGCTTGGCCCTTCTTCGTGCGTGCCATAGAAGCCCCTACTCTTTCCGTTTTGACGTGCTCATGGCGATGTCCTTACAGCGGCAAGTTTACAGCCCGCTCCGCAATGGCCACCAGGTCCAGCACATGGCTGGCGGCCTCGGCCTCGGCGGCGGCGTAGGCGGCGTAGGCGGCGCCGGCGGCGCCGGCGGCGTAGGCGGCCTCCGCAGTGCGATCCTCGCCCGACAACCACCTGTCCGCCCATGCACACCATGCGGCATCTGTGCAGACGGCCCGCGCAGCGAGGATACCAAAGGCCACGCGCTGGGTGATTGTCACGGCAGGGACATCAACGCGGCTGCAGGTGGTCAACGACGTGCAGCCCACTTTGGTGCCATCATCGCGGCCCACATCGCCATCGGCGATCCACAGGTGGCCGTCCGGCAGGTAGTGGCCGTGAATCGGGTCCATCATCACAGCCAGGAGTTCCGAGCGATACGCATGTATCCACGATTTGGTGCAGAGCTCGCCGTCACCTGGGGCGGTGTGAGTGACGCCAGCGCCCCATTGCGTGGTCTCCCGCGTGCAGTCGTTGGCGTCCGTCAGCTTGTAGAGCGTGGTCATGGCGTTTCCTTTGGGTGAAAGCGGCGAGAGCACGCGCCCCCGCCGCCCAGGGCATCCTTGCCCGGTGGGCATCCTGCCCCGGACTCAGCGCCGTCGTGGCGCTGTGCTATTCCTCTTCGAACAACGCGAGCCGCATCGCCTGGATGCGCCCTCGCAGGTCGTGCCAGTTGACGGGCTCCTGCTCATCCTTGCCTTCACACACGCCTTGCAGGTCGCGCAGCAGTTCGACGAGATTCTGGCGTTCATCCACCGTCAACGTGGTCAGCGGCACGATTCACCTCAATGGCAGGTTGGTTTGCTGCGCCGGCAGCGGAGGCAGAAGGTCGGCCAGCGCTGGCCCCAGCACGGCCATGCCTTTCGCTGTGATGAGCGTCTGCCGGTAGGTGCGCATCATCCCGCCCCACTCGCCGGTCTTGACGACGACCCGGAACAGCCCGCGCTCTATGTGGTCCTGGAATGGCAGGTTGCTGTCCATTCTCCACTCCTTCGGCCGGTTGTTCTGCCCTCGATCCTTCTTCCTCACAGCGCCGCGACGCCAGTGCGGGTTGCCCTTGCGCAACGCCTGGCGCCGGGCCGCCATGATGGCGAGCGTGTCCATGGCCTAGCCCTGGGCTTGGGTTGTGGTCTGCGGCCTCTCGTTGCGCACCTTCTCCAGCCCGTGCAGGAGCAGCGAGGACACGGCTTCCTGGAAGTCCGTCCGCTTCTCGCGCGTCATGTACTCCGCGATTCCCGGCTTCAGGTCGCGGCGGATACTCGTGCGGTCGGGCAGGTCGTCGGGGTTGATTTCTGGCATGTGCGCTCCACGATTGGTAGTGGTGGCGCACTCTGCCAAAGGTGGATAGCGATGTCAAGCGGAATTTCTGGGGAGGGCGAACAGAAAGCGAAAAGCCCCCGGCAGCACGGGGCTGGCGGGGGCTTCGCTCGATGTCCTTGACACCCTGGCGGGCGTCGTGTCATCGTCGTGCTTGTCAAGGGCACGGGGGGAGCGAGAACAGCCTACCTGTTTCGCTCCCCCCGTGTCAAGCCCCTTTCGCCGTTTCTCCGGGCGATGCTCGAGCGAGGGGGTACGATCATCGCCCGTTCTGGTGCTGGATACCGCAGTCACCAGGCCACCCGCTGGATGCGAAAGGCTCCGATGATGGACGAGTTCCCGGAGGCGCCCCAAGTTACCCGGTGGTGGTCAAGGCCAGCAACCCAAACAACCCCAGGCGAACTCAAGCACCGCCTGTCAACCCGGGGAGGGCTCTGACAAGCCGGCCGGCGAAAGCGGGTAGTGCAACGGATTGGAGCCACGATACGGCTCAGGCCGGGGTATGGAGCGTTGAGCGGGACAGCAGGCGACATCCCTACAGAAGCCCGGCCAGGAAGGGCCACAACTACCCTCCCGTGCTTGCTGGTCCTATGCCCTGCGGGTCTGAAATGAGGCGAAGTCCGTACACCAGATGGCACCGAGAAAAACCGGAGTACAAGCCCGATGCGGCCGATCTGTTCATCGCCCAAGTCGAAGCTGAAGCCGAGGACAAGGCGCGGATGCGTGCTGCGAAACGGAAGCGCACGCGCGGGAAAGACCATCGGGAGAGGCGTTGGATCAATCGCTCAACAGCACCCAGCCCGCGGTGAACCATGCTTGCTGAGACTGCCCGCCAGAAGGCCCGCACCCAGCGGGAGATCGACACGGCCATGCGTACCTACACCGGCCCCGTCACCAAGATCACGCCGGAGATGATCCACGCCAATGTGCGTCGGAACATGGCTGAGAACATCAAGCGCAGCCGCTCGATGACCGTCAGCCCGCAGCAGAAGGCGATCAACGATGAGGATCGGAGACAGACGGCGGGGACCCCTCTGCCGCGGAAGCCTGTCGCTCGATGAGTGCGGTCAGGCCGCCCGCAACCACAGGGCCCGCTCGGCTTCGCGCCGGGCGAGCAGCCCGGCGAGCCGGCGCCCGCCGGCCCAGCACCACTTCGGGAACTCGGCCGCCGCAGCCTCGTACTCGCCCCGGTTCACCTTGCGACGCAGCGTGCTGGCCTGCAGCGCGCCGCCGCCCAGGTTGTACGTGAAGCTGACCAGCGCGTCGTACTGCGGATCGTCGAGCGGCACCGCGATCAGGCGCAGGACGGAGGGGCAGGCCAGGCGCGCGATATGGTCCAGCAACAGCGCCTCGGCCCGTTCCCTGCCGATGGGCGGGTCGGCCAGGGTCACGGGCCGCCCGTCCTCGTAGCGGATCGTGCCGTAGCCGATGGTGGGCACGCCAGCCGCGTCCAGGTAGGGCGCGGCGCGGAAGCCCTCCCAGCGCCGGATTAGTGCGAGGCCGGTGGCTGTGGGGAGACGCGTGCGCAGCGTCACGACGCGCGCCAGAGGCGCGGTGCGATCCGAAACCACCATCGACTCAACGCCGATAACCACTCATTGTTCCAAGTTCCGGCATGGCAGTTGGAACATCCCAACTCGATTTCTACATGGCGCGAGCAGAACGAGTACCACTGCGAGCGCCAGGGGCCGAATCCAACCGAAGATGGGATCATTGCCGCCTCGCTTTCTGCATGGAGCGATTTCCGAACCAGAAGCCCATGATGCCGGCAAAGAGCGCCTGCACCTCGTCGCTCCACACGGCCGGGGCCGCTGGCCAGCCCAGGATACCCGATCCCATGTGCCACGCGAACAGCGCGAAGAAGCAGTAGGTGACCACCGGTCGCACCGAGCCGTTGAGCGCGTCCACCCAGGGCACGCCGACCGCCACCACGCGCTGATTGAGCGCCGCGCTTTCGGCGCTGTCGGCCTGGACCTCGATCTCCGCGAGACGCCCGGCCTGCGCCGCCGCCTCGCGCCGGCCGGCGGCCTGGTCGCGCTCAACCTGCAGCCGGAGGATGGCCAGCTCCTGCGCCGCGTCGCGCGCCGCCTGGCGCTGGCCGAGAATCCCGTGGATCAGGTCGGGCAGCAGGCTCGACGCCAGCCCGCCCAGGGCGCTGAGAATCGTGAGCATGTCATCCCTCCGTGCAGCCAAAGGCCAGCAGGACCGCGCGTACGCGGGCTGTGATCTGCGCGCCCCACCTGGACCACGCGCGCGCGGTTGCGGCCGGGGCGTTACCGACATCCACCGCGGCATCGATCGCCGGCCCGGGCATGCCGCTTTGATTGAGCGCAGCCTGCATCCGGCTCGATCCGAATTGCATGGCGACGCTGACCAGTTGCCTGAGCTCGGCCTGCATCGCCTTGCAGACCTCGGCGTTCGCTGTCGGAACGCTGTCAAAGGCGTCTACTCCGTCCTCCGCCCGCGGCTTGCCTGGCCCGCTGCACAGGATCAGGATCAGCCCCGCGATGCAGATCAACGCCACCACGCAATACAACCACCAGGGCCAGCGCGGCTTGCCGGCGCGCTTGTACTCGATGCCTGCGCTGACGGTGTGATTGCCGCCGTGCCATGATCTCTCGTAAATCATCGGCTCATCTCCAGATCGTCTTGACTGCGCCCACGGCCAACAGCACGGCCAGCACCAGCCACTCGGCCACGTCCGCCCGCTCGTACCAGCGCCGGGGCTTCCGTTCCCGCCGCTCGAAGCCCGCGCTCTTGCGGCGCCCCGGCAGCAGGGGCAGCAGCCGCGGGCCCAGCTTCAGCCCGACCAGCACCAGCACGGCCAGCAGCAGCAGCGCCGGCCCGGTGTTGTTCTTGAGCTGCCAGCCCAGCACGCGGATCAGGGTGTCCGTCATGGCCCGGGCCCCTCCTGTCGGCCGATCAGGCGGTTCACGTCGCGCGACAGCCCGGCCAGCTTGCTGTCCAGGTGCCGCTGCGCCTCCCCGTCGGCCGTAAGGTGCTGGGCGAAGGTGGTCTTGAACTCGCGCAGCTCCCCGCTCAACGAGGCGATCTGCACGGCCATGGTGGCCATGTCGGTGCGCTGCGCCTCCCACTTGGACGACATGGTGAAGGAGCGCGCGAGCCAACCCAGCACGACGCTCACCACCCCCACCGCAGCCGCCACGGAAATCTGATCGTTGTTCATTGCCCTCCCCCCTGGATCAATGCCTCCGCCAGCTCGACCAGGGCCGGCGTCGACCCGAGCGCCCGCACTTCCTGCGCGGCCTGGCCCCACTGCTCGGCCGCCAGCGCCGCCCACAGGTCATCCGCCCGCCGCAGCCGCGGTGCGCCCAGGTAGATGCAGAGCAGCACCAGCGCGGCCTGGCGCTCCAAGGGCAGCAGCGCGAAGCTCACGTTGGCCGCCAGCGCCATGTCCATCGTGTCGCGCTCGGCGCGCAGCCAGTCCACCAGCTCGGAGAGATCTGGCAGTAGGGGCGCAGTAGGGTTGTCGGCCATTTCAGTTCTCTCCGCCTTTGACGACGTGCAGCACTGGCGGGCCAGGCGACTTGGAATAGCGCTGCTCCAAGCGCGCCCGGTCCGACTCTGCCAACTTATGCGGCCAAAGCAGGTACTCCAAACGCTCCACCAGCCAGACGGGCCGTTGCGCGATGGAGCGGTCCAGTGCCTTTTCGATCAGCCCGACTTCTTCTTCGGCCAGTTCCATCAGCCCATCGGCGTCAGCGATCTTGTCCGCGAGCCGCCCTACTTGGCGGGCTTCATCGCGCGATGGAGCGCCGCCGCTGTCGAGCACCTGCACCAGCACAAAGCGCAGCGGCATACTGATCGCGCCGCTGCGATCTGCAACCGTGGCTGTGGGATTGATCTGCATGGGCGCGCTCCTATGCGATGGTTCCAACAGGGAAGTAGCGGGTAAGGCCGCCGGGAATCGTCACCTTGACAAAGTGTGTTGTCGTCAGGGTCTTGGCCCCCACCGCTTCGATTCCGTTGCCGGTGCCGATGGTGCAAGCAAACTCTATCATGTCCTGGTCAATGTCTGATTGGCTAAGTGTCAATGGTGGGACCGCGCCTGTTGCATTGGTTTGATTCAAAGTCGAGCCAAGAGCAACTGTAAGCGTGCCACTAACCGCTACTGCCGTGCCGGGAAACGTGACGGAATCGACGGTTGTGCCGGTACGATCGACTTGCAACCATTTGGTGAACACAGTCAGCGCATCGTTGACAATGTATCCGACAAAACCATCTGTTTCAGCCGACCACAACCACCGCTTGTTGTCGGCTGCACTGTTAGCCCCGATGAAATATTCGTGCGTGGAATTTCTGGTAATGGTTATGGTATCGCTTATCGCCAGCGTTGATTGCAGCGTCACAGCGCCCGCGATGTTCGCCGTTCCCCCGACCCACAACTTCCCAGCAATGCCCTGGCCTCCGGCGTTGACGATGGCCCCGGTGCTGACGCTCGTGCTGGTCGTGGTGTTGTTGACGCGCACCTTGCCGCTCGCGGCGGCGCCAACCGTGATGTCGAGGATGTCCGTCGCAACGTGCCCGATCTGTGTATAGCCGGTCGCGGCAGTGCCAAGGACAGCACCGGTCTCCAGGATCAGGAGCTTGGCCGGGCTACCCGCGGGCTTGGTCGTGCCGCCCACATAGAGCAGGCTCGGCACAGACAGATCCGCGCCCAACGTCAGCACATCGTTGATGGACTCGTAGGTGTAGAGGTTCTTGAGCAGCGAAATGACGCCCCTCAACGTCTGAGGCGTCGGCGTGCTGCGCAGGTAGGTGGTCGGGTCCTTAACCGTCATCGTCCTACCCCTGCCCGTAGATGCCGTTGGCGAAATCCTCAGCCTCGCGCATGATGCGGGCGCGCACACGCTCCAGCCGGCCGCGCTCTGCCGTGGCCTGGCGAGCCGTTCCCTGGCGCTGCAACTCGGCCAATCGCCCGTCGATCTGCGCAACATCCTTGCCGGCGCGATGATAGGTCCCCATCACCGCGTTCTCGTTGCGCATGTCCCGCCGCCACGCCGTCTGCTCCGTCTCCGGGAGCCGAGCCACGGTGGAGCGTTGCTGCTCATAGGACGCCAGCGCTTCGGCAAAACGCTGCTGCGTGGGCTTGTCGGCGCGGTCGCTGACCGTCTGCCCGGAGCTCTGGCCGGTCAGAGCCGCACTCACGGCTTGCCGCGCGTCGGTTTCCGACAAGTTCTCCAGGTACGTCTGCAAGGCGCCGCGCAACGCCGGCTCGACCTTGGCGATGCCCACCAGCCGGGCTATGTGCGCGGCCGTGCCGGAATAGTTGGCAGGGGCGATCACCATTCCGTCTGCAAGCCAGTTGACGAAGCGCGCGCTGGTCAGCAGTTCGGCCGTGCCGATCTGGCCGCCCATGTAGGCGGCCCATCCGCCAGCCGTGGTTGCGGCGGCACCGAGATTCCCGCTCATCGTCATGCCGAGAGCCGTCAGGGGGGCCCCCCAGGCGTGCATGGTGGCGACAAACCCGCCCGTGCCCGATGGATTGGCCATGCGCTCGGAGCCCTTCAGATCACCCGCGATGCGGGCCAATCGCTCCACGCCATCGCGTATCGGCGTGCTCTTGCCGAACATCGCGTCGCGCACCTCTGGCACCAGCTGCCGGAAAGAGGTCAGGAAACGCGGCAAGGAGAAGTCCAGGCTTGTGCCGGCGCCCTGGCCCGGCGTCTCCAGCCCCATGTCATGCACGCGAGCGCTGACGTACTCGGTCCACTCACCCGGCTTGAGCGCCTTCTTGAGGTCGAGCATCCTGGCGGGGTCCTTCTTGGCGCCGCCCACCGCCGCGTTCCAGGCGGCGATGCCCGTCTCACCGTGGCGCACATCCGCCAGCCGCTCCAGGCGCTGGGCGCTGTCCTTGTAGAACTTGTTGGCCGCGCGGAAATCCTTGAGACTCTTTGGATCAAGCTGCTCACCAACGGCTTCCAGCGCCTCATCCACCTTGGCCGTCAGGCGCTTGGCGACGCCACGGGCCGCGCTGGGCTCGGCCATCTCCCGCGCCTGCGCGGCGAGCTGGGAGCGCATGGTGCGCGCGGTGAGGAAGTTCACTCGATCGGGGGTGTCTTGGATGATGCGCTCCAGCCATGTGGGTACGGCTGCTACCCGGCCCCGGGCGATCTCCGCTTTCATTTCACGGGCGGCGGCCTTGATCTGCACAGCATTGAGCATCCGCGCATCGAGCCCGGCAATAGAGGCATAGCGCGTGGCGGCCTCCGCGGTGCTACGCCCAGAGTAGCCCTCCACACCCCCGCGCACGATCTCCCCGGCGCGGTACGCCTCGTGCGCCTTCCCGCCCCCGGAGCGCGCCACATCGTCAGCATAGCCGGCGATCTGGTCCAAGGTGCGCGAGATCGCGCGCTGATGGATGTCCGAGGCAATCGGCAGGCTGCGTTGCATCTGCACGAGGCCCTGCGTGGTGCGGCTGCCCATCAGCAGAGCGGCCCCGCGTGGATCGGCCCCTGCATCGGCCAAGTCCCGGCCCACCTGCACAGCGCGGTCATTGCGCAATAGCCACCGAGGGAGTCTGCCGGCGGGGCGCGCCATGCGGCTGAGTGCGCCCCCAACGCCCATCATCGTGGCGTCCGTCAGCATGTTCACGCCGGCTTCCTGGCCGCGTTGTATGGCGGTCTTGTGGCGATCCTTCACGTAGTCCACGGCGATGTCGGCCGCCTGCCCGAACACCTCAGCGAGCAGCACCGCGCCGGTGAAAGCCCCAGCGCCGGCCGTCATGACGGCCCCCGGTCCAGTGGGAGCGCCAGCGACGGCGCCCGCGGCCCCGCCCATCGCCCCGCCAATCATACCGCCAGCCATCCGCGCCGCGCCCGGGATGCTTTCCAGCACATCGTCCGCAAAGGTCTTGAAGCCAGCGCCGACGCCCTGCACAGCCTCCAGGGACAGGCCCTCATCCTCGGTGACATACGCCTCGATCTCGGCGTCCGGCGCGTTTTGATCGATCATCCGCGCGATGTTGCGGCGGACTTTCGCCATGTTCTCCTCGGGCGTCATCCCTCAAGCCCCCATTCTTTGCGCCGATCGCGTTTACTTGTCAGCGGATATTGCCGGGCCAAATCGTCGGTTATAGGGTCGCCCTCTTTGATGGTCCCATCCTTGAGAAGCCCCGCATATCGGGCTTGTGCTCGCGCTCCGGCGTCCATCACAGCACCCGCCGCAGCCAGAAATTCGGTCGGGCTCATGTTGTCGGGATCGGCCAACGCCCGGCGCAAACGATCCGCCTCGAATTGCGACAGTTGCGCGCCGGTCAGGTCGTGGATGTACTGGTTCAAATTGCTCAGGGCATCCACGCGGAACGCCGTGTACTCCGCGAGGTATTGTCGCGCACCTTGTGGCAGCGTGACCCCCATTTTTTCGACTCCCGCGGCGGCCCATGCTCCGAGCTTGCCGAGATAGGTCTGGTATTCGGGCTTGAACTTGCCGAGCATACTTTCTGTTCTCGCCCGGGACTCGATTGCATTTCGCACTTGCTCCTGTACCTTCGATCGCTGCGCAGGAGTCAGGCCACCCTGGCTTCGCTCCGGCTCCGGCACGGGCAGCGGCGGGGCCTGCCCGGCGGCGGGCGGGGCATCTTGTTCTTCCGCGCCAGCAGCGGGCCCCTCTGCTGGC
>C687J35021_10000816_pt1 | contig 23887 bp, 16 predicted proteins | sample RifCSPhighO2_12_FD_35021 | JGI IMG/M metagenome (IMG submission 35021) | reverse complement strand
AGGCCCACAGGGCACGGCGCAGGGCGTGGGGCGTGGCGGGTTCGAGGGTGCCGCCTACGCTGGTCTGCAAGAGCGGGCCGTCTTCGTCGCCGTGGTCGATGCGCACCACGGTGTGCTCCTGGCCGGCGTGCCGGGTGCGCAGGAAGCGGAAGCGGTAGTCGCCGCGCACCGCGCAAAACGGCGACACGTGGAAGACCTTGCGGGCCTGCATCTCCACGCCGTAGCGGGGAGCATCGAGCAGGTAGCAGTGGCGTTCGCCAAAGGTGTTGTTTACCTCGACCATGATGGCGCGCAGGCTGCCGTCGGGCCGGTGGCAATACCAGAAGCTCACCGGCTTGAAGGTGTGGCCCCACATGCGTGGGTAGCAGTGCAGCCAGACCTGGCCGGTGGCATCGTCAATGCCCTCGGCCTGCAGCAGCGCATCGAGCCAGGCCAGGGCGCCGCCCTGCGCCGCGCTGCGGCCATCGCCGTGGTCGGTGTCGTGGAAGCTGATGGCGCCGCGCCGGTTCACCGCCAGTGCCCCGGCCGTGGCGGCGAGGCCGCGCATGGGCAGCATCAGGAAGCACGTGGGGTAGACGAAGGCATGGCGCTGGGGGCGCAGCCGCGTGTGGTGCACCTTGCCGAAACCCAGCAGCGGCAGGTCCTGGTTCATGCGGCCTCCGCCAAGGGCGCTGGCTGGCTGGCCAGCAGTTCGTGGGCCACGGCCAGGCCGGATTTCAGGCCGTCTTCGTGGAAGCCATAGCCCGTCCAGGCGCCGCAGAACCAGGTGCGCTGTCGCCCCTGCAACTGGCCGACCAGCGGCTGCGCACGGATGGCCGCCAGGTCGAACACCGGGTGGGCGTAGTCGTAGCTGCCCAGCACTTTGGCCGGGTCGATGGTGCGCACCGGGTTGAGCGACACCAGCACCGGCTGCGTGAAGGGCAGCGGCTGCAACTGGTTGAGCAGGTAGTGCAGGCAGACCCGGGCGGATTCGCGTTCGTTGTGCGGTGCACGCTCGTAGTTCCAGGCGGCCCAGGCGGCGCGGCGTGTGGGCAGCACCGCCGTGTCGGTATGCAGTACGGCGCGGTTGGCCTGGTATCGGATGGCTCCGAGCACGGCGCGCTCCTGCAGCGTGGGCGCCGCCAGCAGCGCCAGCGCCTGGTCGGAGTGGGTGGCCAGCACCAGGCGATCGAAATGCTCGGTGTGGCCGTCGGTCACCACGCGCACACCGGCGGCATCGCGTTCGATGCGGCGCACGGGCGTGTTCAGGCGCTTGTCGTCCACCTGGGCGACGATCTTGTCCACATAGTGGCGGGCACCGCCGGTCACCGTCCACCACTGCGGGCGGTTGCTCACCTGCAGCAGGCCGTGGTTGTGGCAGAAGCGCACCATGGTGGCCACCGGGAACTGCAGCATCTGGTCGGTGGGGCAACTCCAGATGCAGCCCAGCATGGGCAGCAGGTACCAGTCGCGGAACGCCTCGCCAAAGCGGTGCTGGCGCAGGAACTCGCCCAGGGGCTGCATCAGGGCGGCATCCTGCGGGCCGTTCGCCAGGCGGGTGGCCAGGGTGTTGAAGCGCAGCAGATCGGCCAGCATGCCCAGAAAGCGCGGGCTGGCCAGGTTGCCGCGTTGGGCAAACACCGTGCCCAGACTGGTGCCGCTCCATTCCAGTGGGCCGTCGCGCCGTGCGCCTGGCACCTGGACCGAGAACGACATGTCGGATTTCGAGGTCTCTACGCCCAGTTCAGCCAGCAGGCGGATGAGGTGCGGGTAGGTGCGCTCGTTGAAGACCAGAAAACCCGTGTCCACGCCGTGGGTTACCGGGCCCTGGGGTGTGGGCAGGGTGACGTCCACGGTGTGCGTATGGCCGCCGAAATAGGGGCCTGCCTCGAAGAGGGTGGTGTGGGCGTGACCGCGCAGCGCGTGTGCGGCCGCCAGGCCCGAGATGCCCGAGCCGACGATGGCGACCTTCATGGGCGCCCCCCGCCGGCCAGGGCCGGGAAGAAAATGGTTGCGAAGCGTCCCGAAACGAAGAAGAGAGGGAGGGAGGAGAAGCGCTTCAGGGGGACATTCGGCACCCGGAGGGCCGAAAGGCTTCGCAACACGAAACGGGTCGGGTGCATCAGACACCCTTGTGCTCCATAGAGTGGGGTGCAAAACAGAAAGTTCCAGCCCCCGGTTTGCAAAATTTTGTGAAGAATCTGCGCCCTCATGGTCGGCCCCCCGGAATGGGCAACGCAAGCTGCTGCTCGATGGCACGCACCAGCGTGCGGCTGTCGGGGGAAGTCAGGCTGGAGTACTGGTCCACCACCGTGCCATCGCGTGCCAGCAGGTATTTGTGGAAGTTCCAGCGCGGCGCCTGGCCCGTTTGCTGGGCCAGCTGCTGGAAGAACGCATTGGCCTGCGGTCCCTTCACGCTGCTCTTGGCAAACATGGGAAAGCGCACGCCGAAGGTGCTCTCGCAGAACTCGGCGATCTCCTGGTTGCTGCCGGTTTCCTGGGAGAAATCGTTGGATGGAAAGCCAAGCACCACCAGGCCCTTGCCCTGGTATTTGGCGTGCAGGGCCTCCAGCTCTTTGTACTGCCCGGTGAAACCGCAGAAGCTGGCCGTGTTGACCACCAGCAGCACCTTGCCGCTGTACTGGCACAGCGACTGCGGCTTTTCATCCTGCAGCCGCAGAAAAGTGTGCTGCAGCGTGGCAGGACAGGCGCCGGTGCTGGCCGCAGGCTGTGCCAGAGCGGGGGCCAAGGGGATCATCAGGGCACAGGCCAGGCTGATGAGCAGGGGGCGGCGGGTTGGATTTTTCATTAGACAACTCCATATTTGTCTAGGACAAGTTAGAATTTAAGCACAATTTGTCCATGTGTGCTGAACGCCCCCGCGGTTTGTCGATGCCCTTCTGTGGTGATGGGCGCGGGACCGGGTTCAGGAATAATCAGACGCTTTCTATGAATGACCGTTCCGGCGCCCCGGCGCCCACTTTCAGCATTGCCGCCGTCGAGCGCGATACCGGCCTGTCCAAGGACACGCTGCGGGTGTGGGAGCGGCGCTACGGCTTCCCGCAGCCCGGGCGCGATGGCGCGGGTGATCGCGTGTACCCGGCCGATCAGGTCGAGCGGCTGCGCAGCATCCGGCGGCTGATGGATGCCGGGCACCGTCCCGGGCGCATCGTGGGCCTGGAGCCGGACGCACTGCGGGCCCTGCAGGAGGAAGAAAGGACGGTCCAGGCGACGGCGTCAGTACCGGGGAGGGATGCGGGCGATGTGCTGGCGCCTTTTCTGGACCTTGTGGCGCGCCATGATGTGCAGAACCTGCGCGGCCAACTCCAGCAGGCGTTTCTGCGCATGGGGCTGGTGGACTTCGTCACGCTGCTGGTGGCGCCCCTGACCACGGCGGTGGGCGAGGCCTGGGTGCAGGGGCGTATCCAGGTGTTCGAGGAGCACCTCTACACCGAATGCCTGACGGGCGTGCTGCGCAATGCCATCGTGGAGGTGGCCCCCCCGGCGGCGGCGTCCCCCCGGGTGCTGCTGACCACCTTTCCGCAGGAGGCGCATGGCCTGGGTCTGCTCATGGTCGAGACGCTGCTGGCGCTGGAGGGATGTCATTGCTTGCCGCTGGGGCCGCAGACCCCGGTGGCCGACATCGCCCGGGCGGTGCAGGCCTGCCGGGCCGACATCGTGGCCCTGAGCTTCACGCCAGTGATGGGGGGCCAGGCGGCACTGGCCAGCCTGCGCGAACTGCGCCAGCGGTTGCCGCCGCAGGTGGTCATCTGGGCAGGGGGGCGTGCGCCCTTTTTGCGGACGCACAAGTTGCCGGGTGTCACGGTGCTGCCCACGCTCGGTGCGCTGCCGGAGCAGGTGGCTGACTGGCGCGCGAAGTTCGGAAACAGGTGAACCCTGATCCGGCCGATGGATGTGCCCGGCAACGCCCCATCGGCGTGGGATTCAAATCAGGTCACACCATCTTCTCGGACATGGCCACGAGCCGGGCCACCTGAAGCTGCACGCGCACATCCTTGTGGGCCACCGGGCCGGTGATCTTGCACGAAGGCTGCGCGGTGTTGCGTGGAATCAACTCCCCGGTGGGCATGTCCGAGCGGTTCATCACCACCGCCACACGTGGCGTGCTGGCCGAGGGGCCCCGGCGCAGGACGATGGCGATTTCCTGCGTGGCCAGGCGGACAAAGGCGCCTGGGGGATAGATGCCCAGGGCCTTGACCAGTGCGGCGCCGGCCGGGTCCACCTTCTGCTCTTCGTCGTAATAGCAGGCCTGCATGGCTGCCGTGACGGGCATGGGCCAGCGGGCGGCGCGGGGTGCCAGGCGGGCGCCAAAAATGTCGGCGCGCTGGATCAGTCGGGCCATCTGCTGGGCCTCGGTCTTCTGATCGAGCGGGCCGGGCATGCGGTGATGGTGGCAGCGCACGGCTTCGAGCCACACCGGGTCGGCTACCCCAAGATGGCGCAGCAGTGCTTCAGACCGGCTGGAGTGGTTTTCCACGGCGGCAATCTGGGTCGCCGTGAGAGGCATTGCCTGCTGCACCAGCTGGTCCTGCAGCTCGGTCATGGCCACATTCATGCTCAGCGCAGCGCGACCCAGCGTCAGCACCTTCGCCTCGGGCCAGCGCAACACTTCGCTCGCCGTGATCATGCAGACACAGGACACCAGCATGGCGTGGGTGGCGCTGTACATGCGGGTTTCCTGGGCCGACAGGTAGATCAGTGCCAGCACGGTGGCGTCGGGCGACTGGGTGCTGTGGCGTACCAGCTCCTCGTGCAGCGCCTTGAAGCGCGAACCGAAGTCGCCCGCCTGGGGGGTGCGCAGCAGCTGCGTGGCGCGTTCCTGGAGTGCCGGCCAGTCCGCAGGGCCGGTGTCCACGCGGTCGCGCTCTGTGGGTTCAGCGGCGCTGATCTTCATGCTGGCGATTTCACCGAGGTTGGTGTCGGCGATCAGCATCCTCTGCAGCCCGGCCAGGTAGGCGCGGTGGCTTTCCCCGGACTCGTCGGTGTCCACACAGAGCTGCACGCCCCGCGATAACAGCAGGTTCAGGTCTTCGCGGTTGCGGATGACGAAGCCCTTTTGCGCCAGCAAGGCCCCGTCGGCACCGCGCAGCACGAAGGGCAGCGGGTGTCCGAAATGGATGGAATCAACGCTCAGCGGGACAAGATTCATGGTCAGTGCGCATTATCCCGATCCCTCCGGGGCGGTAAAAGCGCGCAAACCCGGGGGGAAACGCCCTATTTCAGGGGACGGTGACCGGGGGCGCTGCGTGCGATGCGGGCGGCGGCACATCGTGGGCCGGGGCAGACCGCCCGCGCAGGCGCCTCAGCATCCGGCCGAACCATTGGCCCAGATCGTCCACGCCCGTGAACACGGCCGGAATCACCAGCAGGCTCAGGAAGGTGGAGGTGATCAGCCCGCCGATCACGGCCACGGCCATGGGCGAGCGGAAGCTCGGGTCCGCCGCGCCGATGCCGATGGCGATGGGCAGCATGCCCGCGCCCATGGCCAGCGTGGTCATGATGATGGGGCGCGCGCGCTTGTGGCAGGCGTCCATCAGGGCGTCGAAGCGGCTCAGACCGTGCTCGCGCCGCGCCAGGATGGCGTATTCGACCAGCAGGATGGAGTTTTTCGTGGCAATGCCCATCAGCATGATCAGCCCGATGAGCGAGGGCATGGAAAAGCTCTTTTGCGCAATGAGCAGCCCCACGAAGGCGCCTCCCAGCGACAGCGGCAGCGCCGCCAGGATGGTGACCGGGTGCAGGAAGTCCTTGAACAGCAGCACCAGCACGATGTAGATGCACAGCACGCCCGTGAGCATGGCCAGGCCGAAGCTGGCGAACAGTTCGCCCATCACCTCGGCGTCGCCCACCGTCACCTGGCGCACGCCGGGCGGCAGGTTGCGCAGCGAGGGCAGTTGCTGCACTTCCTTCGTCACGTCGCCCAGCGGGCGGCCCGACAGCTCGATCTCGAAGTTGACGTTGCGCGCGCGGTCATAGCGGTCCACCACGGCCGGGCCGCCACTGAATTCGAGCTGCGCCACCTGCCCCAGCATGACGGGGCCCTTGCTGCCCGGCACGGCCAGGCGTTCGAGCAGGGCGAGGTCCTGGCGTGCATCGTCCTGGAGCTTGACGACGATGGGGACCTGGCGGGACGACAGGTTGAGCTTGGCGAGGGCCACGTCGTAGTCGCCCAGGGTGGCGATGCGCAGGGTCTCGGCAATGGCGTTGCTGGTCACGCCCAGGTCGGCGGCGCGGGCAAAATCGGGGCGCACGGCGATCTCGGTGCGCACCAGGCTGGCCGTGGACGCAATGTTGCCCAGGCCGGGAATGGTGCGCAGGTCTTTCTCGACAGCCTGCGCGGCGCTGGTGAGCGCCTGCGGGTCGTCGCCGGTGAGCACCAGGATGTACTTCTCGCCCGAGCCGCCCAGGCCCACCTTGTAGCGCACGCCGGGCAGGTTCTCCAGCGCGGTGCGGATGTCCTGCTCTATGCCCTGCTTGCGCGGGCGCTCGCCGCGCGGGGCCAGCTGGATGGTCAGCGTGGCCTTGCGTGTTTCGGCCGCACCGCCGGGCGCGAACGGGTCGCCCCCGGCCGTGCCGCCGCCGATGGTGGTGTAGACGCTCTGGACATGCGCCACGCCCATGATGCGCTGGCGTGCGTCTTCCGACACCGCACGCGTGCGTGCCAGGGGCGTTCCGGGCGGCAGCTCCAGGTAGACCTGGGTCTGCGAGTTGTCGTCGGGCGGGATGAAGCCCTGGGGCAGCAACGGGATGAGCGCGAGCGAGCCCACGAAGAAGGCGATGGCCGCTGCGAAGGTCACCCACCGGTGGCGCACGCACCAGGCGGCCCAGCGCAGGTAAATGCCCATCCAGCGCGGCTCGCGGTGCGTGCCCACGATGGGCTTCAAGATGTACGCTGCCATCATGGGTGTGAGCAGGCGTGCCACCACCAGGCTGGCAAACACCGCGAGCGAGGCCGTCCAGCCGAACTGCTTGAAGAACTTGCCCGCAATGCCGCTCATGAAGGCCGTGGGCAGAAACACTGCGATCAGCGTGAAGGTGGTGGCGATCACCGCCAGCCCGATTTCGTCGGCCGCCTCCATGGCCGCTTGGTAGGGTGACTTGCCCATGCGCAGGTGGCGCACGATGTTTTCCACCTCCACAATCGCGTCGTCCACCAGGATACCCACCACCAGGGAGAGCGCCAGCAGCGTGATGACGTTGATGGAAAAGCCCAGCAGGTACATACCGATGAACGCCGGGATGACCGACAGCGGCAGTGCCACGGCCGACACAAAGGTGGCGCGCCAGTCGCGCAGAAACAGCCACACCACCAGCACGGCCAGCAGCGCGCCTTCGTACAGCAGGTGCATGGAGCCGTCGTATTCTTCCTGCACCGGGGCGACGAAGTTGAAGGCCTCGGTGATCTCCAGGCCCGGGTGCTGGGCGCGCATCTCCTGCAGCGCGGCCTGCACGGCAGCACCCACCTCGACCTCGCTCGCGCCCTTGCTGCGCGCCACCTCGAAGCCCACCACGGGCTGGCCGTCAAGCAGCGCCAGAGCGCGTGGCTCGGCGAAGGTGTCGCTGACCGTGGCGAGTTGGTCCAGGCGCACGCGGCGGCCGTCCTGCAGCGCCAGCGTCAGGCCGGCCAGTTCCTGCGCCGTCTGCACCGTGGCCAGGGTGCGCACGGGCTGTTCGCTGCCGCCCAGGTCGGTGCGGCCGCCGGCGCTCTCGGTCTGCACCTGGCGCAACTGGCGCGAGATGTCGGCCGCCGAGGCGCCCAGGGCCTGCAGCTTGAGCGGGTCGAGCGCCACATGCACCTGCCGCTCCACGCCGCCCACGCGGGTGACGGCACCCACGCCGCGCACGGAGAGCAGCTTCTTGGCTACGTCGTTGTCCACGAACCAGGACAGGGCCTCGTCGTCCATGCGACTGGACGCGATGGTGAAGGCCAGCACGGGCTGCGCAGCCAGGTCCATCTTGGTGACGATGGGGTCGCGCACGTCACCCGGCAGATCGCCGCGCACGCGCGCCACGGCCGAGCGCACGTCGTCCAGCGCTTCCTGCGTGGGTTTTTCCAGGCGGAATTCGGCCGTGATGGTGGCGCCGCCGTCCTGCACCTTGGTGTAGATGTGCTTCAGGCCCTGCAGCGTGGCGATGCTGTTCTCGATCTTTCGTGCCACGTCGTTCTCCAGCTGCGCCGGCGCCGCGCCGGGCAAGGCCACCGTGACCGAGATGGTGGGCAGATCGATGTCGGGGAAGTTCTGCACCTTCATGGCGTTGAACGACAGCAGGCCGCCAAAGCACAGCAGCACGAACAGCATCAACGCCGGGATGGGATTTTTGATCGACCAGGTGGATACATTCATGATGAATGCTCCTTAATTAATAGCTGTTTGCGCTTGTTGGGTAAGCGCTAGAGCCATTTTTTGTTTGAAATCAGTCAATGACGAGGTGCGGGCGGCGGGTGCAGCCACGCGCACCAGATCGCCGTCATTCAGGAAGCCCGCGCCGCGCACGGCGACGGACGCCTCGGCCGCGATGCCCGAGAGCACCTCCACGCGGTCGGCCATGCGCCGCCCGGTCAGCACCTTGCGCTGCTGCACACGCTGGTCGGAGCCCAGCACGAACACGTAGGCAAAGCCGTCGCGCACCACCAGCGCCTCCTGCGGTACGGTGAGGGCGTTGCTGCTGCCGAGCTGAAACTCCCCGCGCGCGAACATGCCCGCGCGCAGGTCCGGGTGGGCGGGCAGGTCCACATAGACCAGGGCGTTGCGCGTCTGCGGGTCCACCGTGGGCGCCACCATGCGTACCGTGCCTTCCACCGTGGCACCGCTGGCGGCGGTCACGCGGGCCTTGGCGCCGGGCCGCAGGTGGCGCAGTTCGGTCGAAAGCACCTCGGCGCGCCACTCCAGACGGCCCTTGCGCACCATGCGGAACAGCTCGGTGCCTGCACCCAGCACCGCGCCTATGGTGGCGCTGCGCGCCGAGATCACGCCGCTGTCGGGCGCCAGCACCTGCGTGTGCTTCAGGCGCAGCTGCTGTGCGTGCAGCAGGGCCTGGGCTGCCTCGGCGCGGGCCTGGGCCGTCTTTTCGGCGGTGGTCAGTTGCTGAATCTGCTGCTGGCTCAGGGCCCCCGTGGCCTGCAGCGTGCGCGCGCGCTCGGCATTGGCAGCCGCCTCGGCCGCATGGGCCTGGGCTTCGAGCAGGCTGGCGCGGGCCTGGGCCACGTCGGCCTGCAACGTCTCAGCGGCGAAGGTGGCGAGCACCTGCCCGGCCTTGACCATATCGCCCACATTCACGCGCACCTCGGTCAGGCGCAGGCCATTGCTTTCGGCGCCGATGCTGGCCTCCTGCCAGGCCGCCACGTTGCCGTTGGCAGACAGGTGCAGGGGCATGGCAGTGCGCTCGGGCTGGGCCGTGGTGATGGTCAGGGCCGGGCGGGCCTGGGTGGCAGCGGGGGTGTCGGCCGCGCGCGTGGCGCCGGAGAACAGCAGGACACCCCCTGTGGTCAGCACGCAGGCCGTGACAACGGCGATGACGGTGGGAGAAAGCTTGAAGAAAGAGAAATTTTGCATTTGCATCCGTCCTGAAGAAGTCATTTGAATGGTTGATGGCGCTGCACGTCACACAGGAAACGGGTGTGGCGCAAGGCGGGGACTGCCGTGCAAGGGCTTCCAGTCCGCTTGGGGTGTTTCATTCCTTCCAGCCGCCACCGGCAGCGCGGTAGAGCGCCACCCAGGCGGCCGTGCGTTCGTGCTGCAGCGCGGCCAGGGCGTTCTGCGCCGCCAGGGCGGTGCGGCGGGCGTCTTCCAGTTCGACCAGGCTGGCCAGGCCGCTGCGCCAGCGTGCTGCGGTGGCTTCCAGCGATGCGCGGTACCCCTCGGCGGCGGCCTGGGCGCTGTCATTGCGCTCGGTGCTGCTCTGCAGGCGCACCAGGGCCTGCTCGACCTCGCTCACGGCCAGGCGCACCCGGGCACGAAAAAGTGCTGCGGCCTCGTCGTAGCGGGCGCGGGCGGCTTCTTCCTGGGCGGCGCGGCGGCCGCCGTCGAAGATCGGTAGGCTGAGTGCCAGCGGTCCGATGGACCAGGTGGACAGGTCGGTGGTCGTACCGCCGGTGCGCACCCGGGCTATGCCGATGGTGCCGCTCAGGCCCAGGCGCGGGTAGCGCTGGGCGTGCGCATGGGCCACATCGGCGCTGGCCGCGGCCACCTCGCGCTCGGCGTTGTATACGTCTGGGCGCTGGGCGAGCACCTGCGCGGGCAGGCTGGAGAGGGAGAACAGCGCCTCGGGCGCAGGCAGTGCCGGGCTGGCGGCCAGTTGCGGGCGTAGCACAGCTTCGTCGCGGCCGGTGAGCGCCACCAGGGTCTTGAGTTCCACCGCGCACTGCATGCGCTGCTGCGAGGTGCGTGCCATGGCCTCGGCAGCGCTGGCCCGCGCCAGCGCGTGCGTGGCCGGGGCTGTGAAGCCTGCGCGCTCGCTCAATGCAGACAATCGGGCCGTTTCAGCACGCGACTGCGCATCGCGCTCGGCAATGTCCTGCTGCTGCAGGCAGGTGCGCAAGCTGCTGTACTGCAGCGCCACCTCGGCGGCCACGCTCACGCGTGCCTCGTGCCACAGGGCCTGCGCTCCGGCCAGTCGCTGCACGGCGGCGGTGTCCAAGGCTGCGTGGCCGCCCCAGAGGTCGATTTCCCACTGGGCCTGCAGCCCGGCCTGTGCCGTGCTGGCGACGGCGCCAATCTGCTCGTTGAAGCCCCGGCTGGCGCTGGCCTGTCCGTCGAGGGTGGGCAGCAGCGCGGCGCGGCTGGCGGTCCGGGTGGCGCGCGCCTGCACCAGGCGCGAGCGGGCCTGGGCCACGCCGGGGCTGAGGTCTTGCGCCTCCCGGATCAGATCCACCAGCAGCGGGTCGCCCCACTGCGCCCACCAGTCACCCAGGGCCTGCACCGAACCCTGGTGCGGCAGCGGCGCCAGCCAGGCGGCGGGTGCGGGGGGCGAAATCTGGGGTGGGGGCGGCGCCGTGGTGGCGCAGGCGGCCAGTGCCAGGGGCAGGAGGGCCGCGAGGAGGCGGGCAGAGCGTGCGTCAGGCTTCATGCGGTGGCTTTCCTGTTTTTTTGCGTGCCGCAGGCCGGGCGGCCTGGCGGCGGGTGATTTCGACGTGCACCATGGCCAGGGCGTAGCCCGTCAGCCGACGGGTCCAGGCATCCACGGCGGTGGGTCGGGCCAGCGCGGGGGCCACGGCTTCGAGCACGTCGCGCTGGGTCCACATCTGCATTACCAGGCTGGTGATGGAGAAGGCCAGGCTGTGCACCTCGGCGTCCATGCGCCGCACGCCCAGGTGCTGGCACAGCAAGCCTGCCAGCGCCAGGTGCGGCGCACGGCATTCGCGCTCGATCACTTCAGGCCAGACGTGGGTGGGTTCGAGCAGTTCGCGCATGTGCAGGCGCAGCGACTGGCGCACCAGATCGTCGTGCTTGAGTGGTTCGAGGAAGCCCGCGAAATAGCGTCGCAAGGCTTCTTCCAGGTCCAGACCGGGTGCCGTGAAGTGCGGGATCAGCGCATTGCCGCTGCCGAGCAGCTCGTGGAACGTCGCGGTGTAGAGCCCGGCCTTGTCCCCGAAATGGTAGGCAATGGCCGCTACGTTGGTGCCGGCCGTTTCGGCGATGGTGCGCACCGAGGTCTGCGCATAGCCGTGCTCGGAAAACCGTTGCAGGGCGGCGAGCAGGAGGCGTGCTCGGGTGTCGATGCCGTCGCTGCGGGGACTGCGCGGTGGCGCGGGAACGGTGGGAGGGGCCATGGGCCCGGATTAAACCACCTTAATTCAAACAAATGTTTGAGTTAATGAAAATTTCAGAAAAACCGGAGGAGCGGTGCGAAAACGGCGCCGGGTGATCAGGGCTGGCAGGAGGGGTATGCCCCACCGCTCAATCCTGGCCCGTGCCGAAAACGGCGTTCCACAGAGCCTGCACCGCAGCGCGCTCGGTTTGCAGTTCGGCCAGGGGCACCTGTGTGGGCGCTTCGTCAAGTCGGGCGCGGTGCTGTACGCGGCGCAGCTCCCGGTAGGCCGAGGCGGCCGCCTGGCCCACGCCCGGGGGCAGCAGATCTGCAGCCTCGGCGCGTTGCAGCAGGGCGATGTTGCCCACGTTGTCCACCAGCCCGGGGTGGGCGGCCGACTGCGAGAGTACGAGGTACTGCACGGCAAACTCGGCGTCGACCATGCCGCCGGGGCTGTGCTTTATGTCGAACTGCCCCTGGGGGGCCGGATGCGCCGAGCGTACGCGTGCGCGCATGGCCTGGATTTCCTGGCGGAGCGCCGTCGGGTCGCGCTCGGCGGTGATCACGGTCTTGCGCACCGCGTCAAAGCGCGCGCGCAGTGTGGGGTGTGCGCTGGATGCCGAGGCACGGTCATCCGTGCCGTGCAGGTCTTCGCTGCCGAGGACAAAGCGTGCACGTGTCATGGCCTGGTGCTCCCAGGTCCAGGCGGTGTTGCTGCCGCGCTGCTGCTGGTAGTTGGCGTAGGCCTCGAAGCTGGTCACGAGCAGGCCGGAGTTGCCATTGGGGCGCAGGGCAGTGTCGATCTCGAACAGATCGCCCTCGCCCGTCTTCACGGTGAGCCAGTTGATGAGCTTGCGCACGAAGGCCGCATAGATTTCCGGGGCGCGTTCGTCCTCGTCGTCGAAGACGAACACGATGTCCAGGTCACTGCCATACCCAAGCTCCTTGCCACCGAGCTTGCCGTAGCCAATGATGCCGAACTGTGGCGTCTCGCGGTGGCGGCTCTTCAGGCGGCTCCAGCACCATTGCGCTGTCATGCGCAGCACGCTGTCGGCCAGCAGGGAGAGGTCGTCGGCCACCTGCTCCACAGTGATGCGGCCTTCCACATCGCGCGCCAGGGTACGGAAAATTTCCGCATGGTGGGCGCGGCGCAGCAGGTTGAGCAGGGTCTCGTCGTCATCTTCCTGGGTTGAGCGCAGTGAGGCCAGGCGCAGCTGCAGGTCGCGTTCGAAGTCGGCCACGACAAAGCGCTCGGACAGCAAGGAGCTGCCCGCCAGCTCGTCGATCACGCCCGGGTGCTGCAGCAGGTAGCGTGCGGGCCAGCGGGCTGCGCCCAATAGGTGCAGCAATTGTTCGTGCACGGCCGGGCGCTCGAGCAACAGAGCCAGGTAGCTTTCGCGGCGCAGCAGGGGTTCGAGCCAGTTCACCAGGCGCACGGCGGCTTCCTCGCCTACGCGGCCCTCGCGCAGCCACAGGGCGGTGCGCAGTACCAGGCGGAACAGGCGTGTGCGCGCCTCGTCGCGCAGTGCTGCCACGCGCGGGTGGTTGCGCCATTCGGCCACGCGTTCGCGCAGCAACGGTGGCAATTGTTCAAGCAGGGCTTCAAGTTCGGGCGGCACGGCGGCGTTGGCCTGGGCGCCGTTGCAGCCGTTGCACTTTTTGGGTTCGTCGCCGCCCAGCAGCGTGTCGAATTCCTGGGCCACCAGTTCGCGGTGGGCGTCCAGCGCGTGCAGGAAAGCGCTGCAGTCGGCGTAGCCCAGTGTCTGGGCGATCCAGGCCAGGTCGTCATCGCGTGTGGGCAGGATGTGCGTCTGCTGGTCGTCCAGGTACTGGATGCGGTGCTCAACGCGGCGCAGGAAGGTGTAGGCGCGCGCCAGCGCCTCGGCTGTTTCGTGGGGCATCAGCCCGGCGCCGGCCAGGCGTTGCAGGGCGTCGAGGGTGGGGCGGCGGCGCAGTTCAGGGAATTGCCCGCCGCGCACCACCTGCAGCAGCTGTACGGTGAACTCGATCTCGCGGATGCCGCCACGTGAGAGCTTGACGTCGTTGGCCCGTTCCGGGTGACCGGCGCTGCGCTTGGCGGCATGGTCGCGGATCTGGCGGTGCAGCGCGCGCAGGGCATCGAACACGCTGTAGTCCAGGTAGCGGCGGAACACAAAGGGCAGCACCACGCCGCGCAGCCCCTGCACGGCCGGGCTGCCGATGCAGGACTGCGGTGCGACCACGCGGCTCTTGAGCCAGGCAAAGCGCTCCCATTCGCGGCCCTGCACCTGGAGGTAGTCTTCCAGCGCGGAGAGCGAGACGGCCGGGGGCCCGGAGTTGCCGTTGGGGCGCAGCGCCAGGTCCATGCGGAACACGCAGCCGTGCTCGGTGGTGTCGCCGACGACGTTGTAGATGATCTTGACGGCGCGTGCGAAGTATTCGTGGTTGGAGATGCGGCCTCGCCCGTCGGGGGTGCCGCAAGTCTCACCATCGTGCTCGTACACGTAGATGAGGTCGATGTCGCTCGATACGTTGAGCTCGCGTGCGCCGAGCTTGCCCATGCCGATGATCCACAGCTCGACCGGCTGGCCTTCAGGCCCGCAGGGGACACCATGGCGGGCATCAAGCTCCTCACGGGCCAGCAGGCAGGCGCGGTCGAGGGCCAGCTCGGCCAGCTCGGTCACGGCGCGGGTGATGTCGGCGAGCGGAGCCTGTGCTTCGCAATCGAGCCGCACCAGGCGCTCCATGACCATCTGGCGCAGGATGCGCAAGGCGGTGGGGGTGTCGTGGCCGCGCGCTTGCAGGGTCTCCAGCGTGGTCTCCATGCGGGAACGCACCGGCGCGCCAGGGGGCAGCAGGGCGAGGTCGGCGCCATAGCGGCGGTGCAGGCGCTGGAAAAAGCGCGAATGGGCTGCCAGGCCGGAGCCGTCGGGGGTGCTGTCGGTCAATTCAGTTTGCATGGCCTGCGCGGTGCGGCTAGGCCGCAGGTAAAAGGACACCGGGTTGCACTGAACCCGTGCCATGGCAGCGGGTCATAATTCCTGCATCATCTCCCGCCCGCCATGACCGATCCCGTTCCCTATCCATCGCGCCTGCTGAAAATCGTGGCAGTGTTTGCGCGCTGGTCGCTGGGTTTGCTGCTGGCCATGGGCCTGCTGCTGACGGTCACCTGGGGGGCGCTTCACGGCTGGATTGTGCCGCGAATCGGCGATTACCGTGCGCAGCTGGAAACCCAGGCCAGCCAGGTCCTGGGGGTTCCTGTGCGGCTGGGCACCATCGAGGCACGCACCGAGGGATTGATTCCCACCATCGAGCTGGGCAATGTGGCGCTGCTCGATGCGGCAGGGCGCGAGGCCCTGCGCCTGCCGCGGGTGGTGCTGGCGGTATCGCCGCGCTCGCTCTGGAACTTCGGCTTCGAGCAGCTCTACATCGAACGCCCCGAACTGGACATCCGCCGCACACCGCAGGGGCGCATTCTGCTGGCCGGGCTGGAGCTGTCGGGTACGGGCGAAAATGATAGCGCGGCTGCGGACTGGTTCTTCTCTCAGCCCGAGTTGCTGATCCGGGGGGGGCGGCTGCGCTGGACCGACGAGTTGCGTGGGGCGCCTGAACTGGCGCTTGATGATGTGGACATACTGGTCCGCAACGGCAACTGGCGCCACAGCCTGCGCATTGACGCCACACCGCCCGCCGCATGGGGCGATCGTTTCGCCTTGGTAGGGCTGTTCCGGCAGCCCTTTTTCACGACGCACAAGGGGCGCTGGCAGGATTGGAGCGGGCAGTTGTATGCCCATTTTGCGCGGGTAGATGTCTCGCGTCTGCGCCACCATGCGGATGTGGGCATGACCGTGGCGCAGGGGCGCGGCGCGGTGCGAGCCTGGGTCGATGTGGAGCGCGGGCAATGGACGGGTGGTATGGCCGATGTGGCGTTGGTGGACGTCAATGCCACGCTGGGCGAAAACCTGCAGCCGCTGGTGTTGCCAGCGGTGCAGGGGCGCGTGGGTGGGCGCAGGTTGCCAGGGGGGCTGGAGTTTTCCACACAGAGCCTGCAGTTCACCACCGATGACGGCTTGCGCTGGCCAGGTGGCAACGTACGGTTCATGCACACCGATGCCCGCAAGGCGGCACCGGCGAAGGGGGCGTTCCAGGCCGACCGGCTTGATCTTGCTGCGTTGGCGCGCATTGCCGACCGTGTGCCCCTGGGTGAAGCGGCGCACCAGGCCCTGCGCACCTATGTTCCCCAGGGGCTGGTGGAAGCGATTGATGCGCAGTGGCAAGGGCCGTTCACTGATCCACAGTCCTACCAGGCCCGAGGCCGGGTCTCGGGCCTATCGCTGGCGGGCAAGCCACGGACTCGGTCCACGCAGGCCGACATGGCCGCCGCGCCTGCGATCGGACTGCGCGGAGCCACTGTGGACTTTGACATGACGCACGAGGGCGGCAAGGCTTCCGTGGAGATGGCGGGCGGGGCACTGGTGTTGCCAGGCGTTTTTGAAGATCCCGTGCTGCCGCTGGACCAGCTGAGCAGCGCGGTAAGCTGGCAGGTTGAGGGTGAGCGTATCGCCGTGCAGGTCACCGATGCCCGATTTGCCAACGCCGACGCGCAGGGCGAGGCGCGCGCCACCTGGCACACCAGCGACCCGGCTCGCTCGGGCAGTCGGTCGCGTTTTCCGGGGGTGCTGGACCTCAGCGGCAGCCTTTCGCGTGCCGATGGCACCCGGGTGCACCGCTATCTGCCGCTGTCGATTCCACAGGATGCGCGCCACTATGTGCGGGATTCCGTGGTGGCGGGCAAGGCCAGTGCCGTGGGCTTTCGCGTCCGGGGTGACCTGTACGACATGCCGTTCGACAATCCCGCCCTGGGCGAGTTTCGCATCGCTGCCCGGGTGCAGGACGTGACTTATGCCTTCGTGCCGCGTTCCCTGCAGGCGGCAGATGAAAACCCCTGGCCAGCACTCACCAGGCTGTCGGGGGAGCTGGTTTTTGAGCGCTCGTCCATGCTGGTCAAGGGTGCAAGTGGCCGGTTTTCGGGCAGTCCCACGCTGCAGGCCACCAAAGTGGAGGCGCAGATTCCCGACCTGTCGCACACCGTCGTGACCGTCAGTGCCGATGCACGGGGGCCGCTTCCGGAGTTGCTTTCACTCATGGCCACGTCGCCGTTGGCCTCCATGACGGGCAATGCGCTCGATCAGGCGAGCGGAACGGGCAGTGCCGACCTGCGCCTGCGCCTGACCTTGCCCATCAGCGAAATCCGCAAGTCCCAGGTGCAGGGCAGTCTGACGCTGGGCGGCAACGAGGTGCGCATCACCCCGGATACGCCCGCATTGTCGCGGGCCCGGGGCACCGTGCAGTTCAGTGAAACCGGGTTCTCGCTGGTGGGTGTGCAGGCGCGGTCACTGGGGGGCGATGTGCGGCTCGAAGGCGGCATGCGGGCGCTGCCCCCTGGGGCCGCGCCTTCCGAGGCAGCGTTGCAGCTGCGGGCCCAAGGGGTGGCCTCGGCCGAGGGCTTGCGCCAGGCCCGGGAGCTGGGCTTGCTGTCCCAACTGGCGCACAAGGCCACGGGTAGCGCACCCTACACGTTCACCCTGGCGCTGCGCCGGGGCGTGCCGGAATTGCAGGTCAGCAGCAGCTTGCAGGGCCTGGCGCTGGCGCTGCCTGCACCCATGGGCAAACTGGCCGAAAACGCCCTGCCGGTGCGTTTCGAGAACCAGCTGACGCGCGAGGCACTGGCGCCTGTGGCCGTGCCTTCCAGGCCCCCGCCGTTGCACGACCGGCTGATGCTGGAGGTCGAGGGCGTGGGTTCGGTCCACTATGTGCGCGACCTGGCCATGCCACAGCCTCAGGTGTTGCGCGGGGCCATCGCGCTCGGACTGGTGGGCGAGGAGTCGGCGCCGCTGCCCGACCGGGGCGTGGCCGCCAATATCCAGCTGGGTGAGGTTGATGTCGATGCCTGGGAGTCGCTCTTGCTGGGCACGGCCTCCGGTGAGTCTGTGCCGGTCCCGCCGGGGGCGGGTAGGGCCGGGACGGTCCAGGACTATCTGCCCCATGTGCTGGCAGTGCGCGCCAAGGCGCTGACGGCCCAGGGGCGGACCCTGCACAACGTGCTGGTGGGGGGCTCGCGCGAGGGGCGGGTCTGGCGTGCCAGCATTGATGCCCAGGAGCTCAATGGGTACATCGAATACCGGCAGGCGGATGCGCAGGATGCCGGTGCCGGGCGGCTGTTTGCGCGGCTGGCCCGGTTGACGGTGCCGCAAAGCGCGGCCACCCAGGTGGAAGCCCTGCTGGACGAGCAGCCCGGCAATTTGCCGTCGCTGGACATCGTGGTGCATGATTTTGAGTTGCGTGGACGCAAGCTCGGCCGCCTGGAGATCGAGGCGCAGAACAGGGCGCTCGAAGGCAACCAGCGTGAGTGGCGTCTGGGCAAGTTCAATATGGTGACGCCAGAGGCTGTTTTCACCGCCAGTGGCAACTGGGCTTCCCTCAATGCCCTGGCTGCCGCAGCGCCCGCGCGTCTGTCTGGTTCCGTCACCCGGCCGGTGCAGCGCCGCACCGTGCTCAATTTCCGCCTCGACATCCAGGACTCCGGGCAGTTGCTGGGGCGGTTTGGCATGGCCGATGTGGTGCGCAGGGGCAAGGGCCGCATGGAAGGCCAGGTGGCCTGGCGCGGTGCGCCCATCAGTCCAGACTATGCCTCCATGACCGGGCAGATCAATCTCAACATCGAGGCAGGTCAGTTCCTCAAGGCCGAGCCTGGCCTGGCCAAGCTGCTGGGGGTGCTGAGCCTGCAGTCGCTGCCCCGGCGCCTGACCCTGGATTTTCGGGATGTCTTCAGCGAAGGGTTTGCCTTCGATTTCGTCCGTGGAGACCTGCGCATCGAGCAGGGCGTGGCCATCACCAACAATCTGCAGATGAAGGGTGTGAACGCTGCGGTGCTGATGGAAGGCCGGGCCGACATTGAACACGAAACCCAGGACCTGCGCGTGGTGGTGGTGCCCGAGATCAACGCCATGACCGCCTCGCTGGTGGCCACGGCCATCAACCCTGTGATCGGGCTGGGCAGCTTCCTGGCCCAGGTGTTTCTGCGGGGGCCGCTGATCGAGGCCGCCACCCAGGAATTCCGTGTCGATGGCACCTGGGCTGACCCGCGCGTGACCCGTGTTCTGCGGCGTGGACGTGGTGCCGGTGCGCCGGCGCCTGCCGAGCCCGCCAGCGCACCCGCGTCAGTGCCATCCCGTGTGATACCAGCTACAGGAGAGCCCTCATGAAAGTCGCTGCCATCCAAATGGTGTCCTGCCCCCGGCGGGACGACAACCTGACCGTCGCCCACAGCTTGCTGAAGCAGGCAGCTGCCTCCGGGGTGGAACTGGCCGTGCTGCCCGAATACTTTGGTGCCGTCAGCGCACGCGACACCGACAAGCTGGCGCTGCGTGAAAGCCTGGGGGATGGGGTGGTGCAGTTTTTTCTGGCGCAGACGGCGCGGGAACTGGGCCTATGGATCGTGGGAGGAACCCTGCCCATGGCGTGCGATGACCCCCGGAAGGTCCGCAATACCGTGCTGGCATATTCGCCCCAGGGGGAATGTGTGGCCCGCTACGACAAGATCCATCTGTTCCGCTTCGACAACGGGCAGGAACAGTACGACGAGGGCCGCACCATCGAGCCGGGCAATACCCCGGTGCAGCTTCGCCTCCAAAGCCGTGACGGCCACACCTGGTGTGTGGGCCTGAGCGTGTGCTACGACCTGCGTTTTCCCGAGCTGTACCGTCTGCACGCCCGTGCAGGCGCCGACCTGCTGCTCGTGCCCAGCGCCTTCACCCACACCACGGGCCAGGCGCACTGGGAGGTGCTGCTGCGCGCGCGTGCGGTGGAAAACCAGGCGTATGTGCTGGCACCGGCCCAGGGGGGGCTGCATGAGACGGGGCGGCGAACCTGGGGACACAGCATGCTGGTGGACCCGTGGGGTGAGGTGCTGGCGGTGCAGGCCGAAGGCCCTGGCGTGGTGGCCGGTGTGCTGGATGCCGGGTGCCTGCGGCAGGTGCGACAGCAATTGCCCGCCCTGGAACACCGCGTACTGTGAAGCTGCACAAACCGAACTGGCTGTTCCCCCGTTTGCGCAGCGTCTGGCGCCGCTGGTCTTTGTGGGGCTTGCTGGTGGCCCTGGTGGCGGCAATGCTCATCACATTGGTGTGGCTGGCTGGCCGCTACGAGGCCAGTGTGGTGCAGGGCCAGCTTGAGCGCGATGCCGCCGATGCCGTGACCGACATCCGTGCGGCGCTGGCGCGCAACCTGCTCACCCTGCAATCCCTCCAGGCGCTGCAGGTGGGGCCGACGGATACGCAGCGCTGGGAGTCGCAGGCCGCGGCGGTTCTGCGCGAGCACCGCGAACTTGTGCGTATCGAGTGGCGCACACCGGCACAGCGCCTGCAAGCGCATGCGGACAGCCCGTTCCACGCCATCGCGTGGACCAGCGACGTGCGCATGGAGCCGCATTCCGATACTGCGCTGGCGTGCGCCAATGCGCGCCGTTTCAGTGGTCCGGCGTACTCCAGCAGCTATTTCCAGCCGCATGGCGATGGCCTGGGGTCGGAGCTGATCGAGTTCTGCCTGCCGCCGAACGCCGCTGACCGGAACGCGGGCTACCTAGTGGCCACCTATTCGCTGCAGGGGATCCTGTCGGAAATGGTCGATCATGGCCTGGCACGGCGCCAGGAGGTGTCTTTCACCGAGGCCGACGGCACCCGCCTGGCCCTGGTGGGCACGGCACGGCGCAGTGCGCATATGTTCAGTGCGCGGCAGTTGCTGGATCTGCCTGGTCACACCATGGTCCTGCGCCTGGACCACTGGCATACCGCGCCCAGCCTGTTCCCCAATGTGCTCACGGCGCTGGTGACGGCCATGTCCATTGCCCTGGTCACGGTGCTGGTCGTGCTGGTGCGCGACAACCGGCGACGCCTGAAGGCCGAGCGCGAGCTGGGCGATGCGTTCGCTTTCCGCAAGGCCATGGAAGACTCGCTGGTCACAGGCCTGCGCGCACGCGACCTGCAGGGTCGCATCACCTATGTGAACCCGGCGTTTTGCGAAATGGTCGGTTTCAGCGCCCAGGAGCTTCTGGGTCAGAGCACCAACGCCCCCTACTGGCCCCCCGAACTGGCTGAAGAATACTGGCGGCGCCAGGCGGTGCGTCTGGCAGGCAATGCACCCCCGCGCGAGGGTTTCGAGTCGGTGTTCATGCGCAAGGACGGTACGCGCTTTCCGGTGCTCATCATCGAGGCGCCGCTCATCAATGCCGTGGGCCAGCACACGGGCTGGATGAGTGCCTTCATCGACATCAGCGAGCAGCGCCGCGTGGAGGAGCTCTCGCGCGCCTCGCAGGAGCGTCTGCAGGCCACGGCACGCCTGGCCACGGTGGGTGAGATGGCCTCGCTGCTGAGCCATGAACTGAACCAGCCCCTGGCCGCCATTTCCAGTTACGCCACCGGTTCGCTGAACCTGCTGGACTCGGTGCCGGGAGCCGATGCCGCCACGCTGCAGGCCGACCTGAACGACGTGCGCACCGCCATCGAGCGCATTGCCCAGCAGGCCGAGCGTGCGGGCCGGGTGATCAAGAGCGTGCACGATTTCGTGCGGCGACGCGACCAGGCCCGCGAAGCCATCCCCGCGCAGGAACTGCTGGGCGATGTGCTGCCGCTGGTGAACCTGCAGGCACGCAAGCTGGGAGTTCGTGTGCAGGTGAGCGTGGAGCCGGGGTTGCCCTCCGTGCTGTGCGATCGCGTGATGGTGGAGCAGGTGCTGCTTAACCTGGCGCGCAACGCCATGCAGGCCATGGACGATCCATCCATCACCGAGCGCACGCTGGACATCCGGGTGAGCCGGGCGGCGTCGAATGCCCGCAGTGCCTGGCTGGAGTTCTCCATCACCGATGGAGGCATTGGCATCAGCGAAGAGGCGGCGCGCAATCTCTTCACACCGTTCTTCACCACCCGCACCGAGGGCATGGGGCTGGGATTGAGCCTGTGCCGCACGGTCGTCGAACAGCATGGCGGATTTCTCGGGCACAAGCCCCACTCTCCGCGTGGTACGGTATTCACCTTCACCTTGCCCGCAGCTCCGCAGGAGGGGCACAACTGATGGAACCCATACCCAACGCCACCGTATACATCGTGGACGACGACGCCGGTGTGCGCGAGGCCCTGGCCTGGCTGCTGCGCTCGCGCCGTCTGCCCAGCGAGTCCTTCGACAGCGCAGAGGCTTTTGACACCATGCTGCAGTCACGCCCACCGCCGCGCGATCCCTGCTGCCTGCTTCTGGACGTGCGCATGCCGGGCATGAGCGGTATTGCGCTGTTTGATGCGTTGGTGGCGCGCGGCGTTGTCGATGCCATGCCGGTGATCTTTCTCACAGGCCATGCCGATGTGCCCACGGCGGTGGACACCGTCAAGCGGGGTGCGTTCGACTTTTGCGAAAAACCTTTTTCCGACAACGTTCTGGTGGACCGCATCGAGCAGGCGCTGGCGCTCTCGGCGCAGCACCTGGAAATGCAGCGGCAGCGCAAGGACCTGCGCGGCCGGCTGGCCGACCTGACAGAACGCGAGCGCGACGTGATGCGCTGCGTGGTCGAGGGATTGCCCAACAAGCTGATCGCTGACCGGCTCGATATCAGCGTTCGCACGGTGGAAGTGCATCGTGCGCGGGTGTTCGACAAGATGCAGGTCAAGTCGGCCGTGGAGTTGACCAATCTGCTGCGTGACAGCGAGTGAGGCCGACACCGGCCGCCGCACCTGTCGGTGTCTGGATGCTGGGTTAACCGCGTGGGCGTTCACCCACAAAAATTTCAACCCGGCGGTTGCGGGCGCGGCCGTCGGCGGTGTCGTTGGTGGCAATCGGGTAGCGCTCACCCATGCCATCGATCGTAATACGGCGGCTATCCACGCCCCTTGCTGTCAGATAGCTGCGCGTGCTGGCGGCGCGGTCCATCGACAACGGATTGTTGATGGCATCGCTGCCCGTGCTGTCGGTGTGGCCCACGATGCGCACATCGGTGTAGGGGTTGTTCCGCAGGCCTTCGGCAAACTGGTCCAGCACCGGCGCAAAGTTGGGCTGAATGTCCGAGCGCCCGACGGCAAACGAGATGTCACTCGGAATATTGAGCATGAGCTGGTTGTCGGCCGTCTGCGTGACGGCGATACCGGTGCCTTGCGTGGCGCGCTCCATGTCCCGCTTTTGGCGCTCCATGTTCTGCGACCAGATGTAGGTACCCAGTGCGCCTACGCCCGCACCCACCACGGCGCCGGTCCCTGCACTGCCGCCTGTGGCCGACCCGATGACGGCTCCTGCCAGTGCGCCAATGCCCGCTCCGGTGGCCGTGCGGCGCTGGGTGTCGTCCATACTGGCGCAACCGGTGGCCAGAACGATGACGGCGCTGGCGCCGAGAAGAATGTGTTTGCGCATGGATGTGCTCCTGAGAGAAGGGACGGGGGCCGATCTGGCGCCCATGGGTTCGAGCATGGCCCATCTCGCGCGATGGAGCCATCGGAACACCTGCACAGCGGCTGTAGGACGATGCCGCGCCTGCGCGAGTGCGGCTCCGTTCACTCAGGGGGGCGGTGACTTGCCGTCGTCGTCCGGCGGGGGCTGGATTTCGCCGCCCTTGCGACCCGAGAACATGGTCCACCAGACGATCAGCACAAGGATCACCAGCGCGGCCAGCGCTTCAAGCAAAATCAGAACCATGAATTGGACACTCCCGCGCATTGTGGTGACGGCGCTGATTGTAGGAACGCTGGCCGCCTGCTCCACGCCCCCTGCAACGGCCCCCGCCCGCCCCGCAGCCTTGCCTGTACCGATGGTGCCGGGCGCATCCGCCCTGCCGGACGATACCGGTCCCCTGCCGGCACCGCTGGCGCAGCCCAAGAGCCGCTGGGTGCCGGTGCGCTGGACCGAACTGCCGGGTGTGACCGAGGATGCGCTGCACGAGGCCTGGAACGCCTGGATCAAGAGCTGCGAGCGCCCGGTGCCACCGTTCACGGCCTTGTGCGGCGAGGTGCGCCAGCTCAGCATCGCCAGTGCCGACGAACAGCGCAACTGGCTGGTGGCGCGCCTGCAGCCCTATCGCGTGGAGTCGTACGACGGCAGCCCCGACGGCCTGCTCACGGCCTACTAC
>C687J35021_10000815_pt1 | contig 23889 bp, 37 predicted proteins | sample RifCSPhighO2_12_FD_35021 | JGI IMG/M metagenome (IMG submission 35021) | reverse complement strand
TGGAATGGCACGCCATATTACACCGTTGATGCTAACGGCGATCCCAGCCTTGTCCCTGCCTCACAAACGGCTGATGTAAGCGCGTATTATGTCGATCAAACAGGCAGAGGGGGATTTTTATCTTCGGGTTTAGACAGACCTCTCTATACAGTAATTAGCAATGAAGACGTATTAATCGTTGGGTTTTCGGGCAATAAAACACGTTTGGTCTATACTGGTAATGATCTTTATCCTTTTCTCTTTTTCCTCATCAACTCCGAATATGGCGATACTTCTCCTTTAGGCGCTATCAACATGGATAAGGCAGCCATTACGTTCGGCAATAAAGGTATTTTGGCCTCTTCACAGGAATCCACAGAACGTATTGATATACCCATTCCTGATTCAATTTTTGAAATCCAAGCGGGAAATGCGGTAAATCAAGGCGCTTTGCGTGTCAATTCAGCCAGAGATTACAAAAATGAATGGCTCTATTTTTCCTACCCTATAGACAGTAGTGGTTGGGCATTTCCTACTAGAACGTTTATGTGGAATTACAGAGATAATACATGGTCATTTCTTTATGAAAATTACACAGCACATGGAAGTTATCGAAAAGCCGAGTCTTATAGTTGGGCAACTCTTCGTTATGCTTCTTGGACTGAGTGGAGTGAGTCATGGAATTCAGGAGCTAACTCGGCTTTATTTCCTTCTGTCGTAGCTGGCAATCCGCAAGGATATGTAGTGACATTAGCAAATGGTACAGGAGAAACTCCCACGGGTACTATAGAAGCATTAGCCACAAATTCAGGCGCAACAAAAATTACCTCTACAGATCATTGTGTGGCATTAGGAGATTACCTTTATATTTCTGGTTGTTTGGGCACAACTGCTATAAATGGAAAGATAGGGAAAGTCATATCCATCCAATCTAGCACGCAATTTACAATTGATGTAGTTTTTCCTTCTGGCACGTATTTAGGATTAGGAAAATTTACAAGACTTTCGCAGCCTCTTATTCAGACAAAACAATTTCCTTTTTATTGGGATCTAGCTAGACAAATGCGCCTTACAGCGCAAAAATACTTATTGGATAAAACAACTGATGCACAGATCACAGTAAATATTTATTTAAGTCAAGATTCCATTACTCCCTGGAATAACCCCCCTCCTATTGATCTCGGCGCTCCAGATGCGCTTATTTACCAGCAAACTGTTTATACATGTCCAGAGTCCACCAATATCGGTCTGACGGCTGCAAACGTTAATTTACAAATGCAAGGCTCTAGTAAATCCGATCAGATTTGGCATCGTATGAACACTTCCTTAATCGGTGATAGCGTGCAGTTGGGCTTTACATTATCCGATGCACAAATGCGCAACTTGGACTATGCCACAAGTGAAATCGCGCTTCATGGAGTCATTCTTTATGTCCAACCTGGGCCGCTTTTAGCATGACAACTCCAGTTCAACAGTCTCCATATTTGCGTCAGCAGCGCAATTTCCCTTCTGATGACGCTGAAGAATTGTCCGTTCAATTAGACAGAGCCTACATCGATATCGCCTCTCAAGTAAATGCGCGCACAATAGGACTTTATGCCGTCAATACACCTGTTGTAAACGGCGAACAATGGTTTTTAGAAGGACAGGTAAAAAAACAACAGACACTGAGAAAACTTTTTTCGATCTCTAGTGCGGCTGCATTTAATCATGGAATAGATTTTTCCACTGTCTCCACTTTCACAGTTATTCGAGGTATTGGTTATGATGGAACGAATTATTACCCCATTCCCTATGTTTCCCCTGTGGCTGCCGCAGATTCTATGGGGATATTTGTAAACAGCACACAAGTTCAGCTGCTAACAGGTGCGGGGTCACCGGCTGTGGTAAGCGCAGTAATTATTTTAGAGTGGCTTAGCCAATTCTAATAATTATTTATCGGCTGATAATTCGTATTTATGTTGTCCATACAAATCTTTTCAATTTGTCTTTAGTCATTAAAAATAAACGTCTTAAGATTTTCCTGTAGATTTCCAGTAAAAGGAAGGCGCTTTTTAGCAGCCAACTTGTTCCTTTTTGGAACAACTTCTCCTTCTACTGCTAAGTTTTTGACAATTATTTCATTTAATTCAAAAACTTCTTTCATTCGCTCTTGCAATAGTAGAAATTCGTTTAACATGCTAATCTAAAGAAAAGAGGTTACGTTATGTCTACATTAAGCGCTCCGGCATTTTCTAGTCAAATGCCAAGACAAAAGGCTCCCAAAGGTTATCAGATGGGGCAGATGCAGCAATTTACGCCCGAACAGATGAATCTGTTCCAATCGCTGTTCTCTCATGTATCTCCTGGCTCCTATCTATCGCGTTTGGCCGGAGGCAGTGAAGAGGCATTTGCGCCATATGAAGCGCAGGCCAAAAAGGGATTCGGCCAATATATGGGACAATTAGGAAGTCGATTTTCACAATTGGCTCCTGGAGCGTTAAGTGCACAGAAAGGGAGTGGATTTGCACAAGCAGGATCTCAAGCCGCTCAAGATTTTGCCTTGTCACTCCAAGCACAACGTCACGGTCTACAACGAGAAGCGATGAGCGATTTACAGGAATTATCACAAATGCTTTTACAACAACAGCCTTATCAGCAATACATGGTCGAAAAGCCGAAATCCTTTTGGCAACAAATGGGATTAGGAGCGATGGGCGGCTTGAGTAGTGGCGTAGGAAAAGGTTTGGGAAGTATATTAGGAGGACTATTCTAATGTCGGCAAAAAATTTTGGTTCCTTGATGTTATTGCCCGCTGCAAAATCTTTTTCCTCGCAACTTGGAGAAGCTTTAGGCAAAGGGGTGGGGAATATTTTTGAAACCGCAGGTGAGACTTATCAAAAAAGAAAAGAACAAGAACAATTAGATGAAGCAATAGAGAGAGTAAGAAAATCAAAAACAAATAAAGATATTCGAAATGAATTTGATTTAGAAGAAGAAACACCATCTCGAGATTATGCTGAAGAACAGCGTCTATTAATCAAAGGCGGCAGAAAAGAAGAGGCTAAAATAGTAGCAGATGAAGCAAAACTGGCAGCTAGAAGCGGGGAAATAAAAAAGAAAGAACATTACAAGGCTGTTGAGCCTATCTTTAAACGTGCCAGCGAATTAGCCACTTCATTGCCTTATAAAAAATTAGCTTTGGATGAAATGAAACAAGCAATTGAAGAAGGAAATTTATCCTTTTTTTCCGCAGATAATCTAGCTGAAATCACAGGAATCGAAGGATTTAGAAGTTCTTCTGGCGCTAAATTTAAAACCGCAGCTAAGGAATTTTTTCTTTCTAATACTTCACGCGTTGGCGCTAAAGGATTGAACCAATGGTTTGAAAAACAGATTGCAACAATGCAGCCTCAAATTGGCAGATCCCAACAAGCTAACTTGGAAGTGGCTGAGCTTTTGGCAATGGAAAATGATGTTTCTGAAAAGGAAATTGAATTAACTAATCAAATTGCTAATGCAATGGAAGAAAAATATGGATATACTAAAAGAGATTTGGGTATAAAATTAAATAAATCTTTATCTTCGTATGCAAAAGCAAGACAAGAAGAAGCTAAAAGAAATATCGAATCTATAAAAGAACGCTACACTCCTGTGAATAAAAAAGGAATATTAATGAAAGATCCTGGAGGCAATACTCGCCGTGTTCCTATGGATAAAATTAAAGAAGCGCAAAAAGCTGGTTATCAAAAGGTAAAATAATGAGTTTTCCTGAATTTGGTGAGATCGTTGAAAATGCGCCTCAATTGGCTGAAGCTGGTACTTATCCTGAATATGGAGATGTAATTGAACCAGTATCTAGAGCACGTTCTATGGCCAATGCCGCAGCTAAGGGACTTATTCAATTCGGCGAACAATATCCCCTGATGCCTTCTTTTGGCCCAGTACCATCTAAATTAGGGCATCGGATGATGGAAAAATTCCTCCCCTCAGAAGAAAAGCTTCCTGAAGAATTAATTGAAAGAGGGACGAAATTAGCAGGTTATGCAGCTGGAGGAGGAAAAAATATTGCAGGCAAGTTATTGCGAACAGCATTAGGAGCAGCAGGAGGACAAATTGCAAAAGAAATGGGAGCAGGAGAAACAGGACAAGCCATCGCAGAAATCGCGCCAATGGCACTCCCTAGCATGGGGAAAAAATTACTTCCATCTAAAGGAAAAGAAGAATTTGTTAATTTTCTAAGAACACAAGGATGGACAGAAAATGAAATTACTCCTTTTTTAACTTCAGAAACTAAATTTAATACATTTGCAAAATTTGCTTCAAAAGGAAAAAAAACAAATAAATTAGTTAGAGATATATATTCTAAAACTGGAAAATTAATGGAAGATATTCGCGATACAGCGGATTTTCAACCGGCTATGGATGCAGGAAACAGGAAATATTTTTTAGATCAATTCAAAAAAGCATTAGATAAAATACCTAATGCATATAAGCGAATGATGAAAGATGAAATAAAGGATGTATTAAATAAACCAACTACATTTTCTGAATTAATGGATTTTTACCAAGGAATTAATGCAAGAATAAAAGGAATAAGCGGAGGAAAAGAAGTTTTAGGTATATTAAAAAAACCAATACGAGAAGGCATGGAAATAATTAATCCATACTTAGCTGAAGAATATCAATTGGCTAATAGATTATATGCTAAACGCTTTCCTATTGCTAAACATTTAAGTACAAAAGAAATAGATCAATTAATATCAGTAGGCGAAACCGGAGCTTTAATAGCCGGTTTAGCTGATCAAAATTTAGGTCTCTTAACTAAAGTGTTAGGATCTACAGGTGCACGTAAAGTTGCACGAGAAGTTCTTATAAATCCCCGTCTGCAAAATTTAAATAAAAGAATGGCCAAATCTATCAAAGATAATAAAATAAATGCGGCCTATAGAATTTTAGAGGAAATAAAAAAAGAATTTCCTGATTTAATCGTTAATCGCGAACCAGATCAAAGGGCCGAAGAAACATACTAAAAATCCCCATAATAACATCTTAAATTTTCCTCTCAATTAATTTTTCCACAATCTTTTCCAAATCCACAAAACTCATTCTGTTGATCTCCGATCTGGCAATACGCCATCCTGACTTGGGTTTATCACCCACCCTAAAAGCGTTCAATTTTCCTGTTCTTATCATGTTGCGCACCGTGTTCTCATGAACTCGGATCAAAAGCGCGAATTCTTTAATGGAAAGAAAATCCTTATTATTTAGAAAGCTATTGTCCATATTTCACACATTTTTGTCAATCCTTGTTAAATATCATAATAATTACTTTGGAATTAAGATGAAGAAAAAAACAGGTTCAAAAGGTAATTATTATGTCAGGAATTGCATACGGGATAGGCGGATTAATCAAAACGGCTCCTCAACCTCTTAGCGGTTCTGGTGCCCCATCTGCTTCATTCAGAGGATCTCTCGGCCAACAATTTTTCGATACTTCTACTACGCCATGGACGCAATATATTTACAACGGCTCAACGTGGGAATCGGGCGGTAACGCTGTAGCGACAACAACAGCTCCTGGTATTGTTTATCTTTCTACTCTTGCCGAACTTGAGGCTGGCACAGCTCCCGATTCGACTTATGTTCCTTCTGCTAATGACGTTTTTACTTTCGTTGAATCCATTGTAGTTGGTGCCGTTCCCGCAGCAACTGAGTCTGTATCAGGGATTGCCAAGCTTGCTACAGCTGGTCAGGCTACAGCTGGCACAAATGATACTAATATCATGACGCCCCTTAAGGTGTTCAATGCTCTAGCTGGCGCCACTGCTCCTGCCAGCTTTACTAATCTCACAGCATTAGGAACAGTTTCTATTAACGCTTCTGGTACTGCCACAACTGATATCGGCGGCTCTAGTGGTGCTATCACTGTGACATGTGGAGTGGGTGATTTTACAATTATAGGCGCTGGAAATGAAATTTTTATCGGTAATGATGCAGCTGCGAATCAGGTTCTAATAGGATCAGATACAGCCGGCGCAACAACAGCTATTCATGCTGCCGATACTTTAACGCTTACTGGCGACGCTGCAGTTGCTATAACTATCGGGCCTACAAGTGGTACCGGAACAATCACTCTTGGTTCTTCTACAACCACGCAAACAGTTGCTATTGGTGCGGGCGCTGGCGCTTCTACAGTAAACGTAGCCAATGGAAATGGTGGCAATACNGTNTCCATGGGCACTGGAACTGGTGGCAATACAATTAACATTGGTTCGGGAAACAATACCCAAGCTCAAACAATTAACATTGGCTCTGGCGCATCAGGTGGTAACCAAACAGTTAACATTTTATCGGGAAATGGAACAGCTGGTTCTCAAGCATTAAACTTAGGAACGGGCACTCGTCCCCTTACAATTGCTATCGGTTCTGGTGCAGCGACTACTGGCAATACAATTAAAATCGGCGATGGAGCTGGTGCCAACGTAATCACCATTGGAAGCACTACGGGCGCAGCTTCCCTTGCATTGAAAGTAGGAACAGGCAACTACTCTTTAGACGGCGTTGGAGCTTCTACCTATACATTTGGCCCTACTACTACTTCTGGAACTATCAATTTTGGTGGTACAGGAGCTAATACAGGAACCATGACAATTGCTGGTGGTACAGGGGCTCAAACCATCAACATTGGCAACTCTACTGGTGGAAAAACGATCGCAATTGGAACCGGAGCTGGAGCTAATAGCATTACTATTGGTTCAACAAACACCACTTCAGCCTTAACCCTTCAATGCGGTTCTGGAGGCATTACCTATTCTACTGGCAATGGTGCAATTACTATTAATTCTGGAACGGGAACGATAGGGATTTCTTCGGATGCGGCTAATACTACAGTTAACGTAGCTACAGGAGCTGGAGTAAAGACAGCAACATTTGGATCAACCAATACAACTTCTGCTACTACTGTCCAGTCTGGATCTGGTGCACTGGCTATAACAGCTACAAATGGAACGATTACAGCCAATTCCGGCACAGGCACTATCGGCGTTTCGGCAGATGCCACAAATACAACAGTCAATTTGGGAACTGGAGCTGGTGTTAAAACTGTAACACTCGGGTCAACTAATACTACTTCAGCTACTACTGTACAATGTGGTTCAGGCACATTGGCGATCACTTCGACTAATGGCGCGATGAATATCAATTCCGGCACTGGAGCTTTGAGCATTTCCAGTGACGCGTCAGCCACAACTTTAAATGTGGGTACTGGAGGCGCTGCTAAAACATGTACCTTTGGTTCAACCAACACAACTTCTGCTACTACCTTGCAGTCTGGAAGCGGAGCCCTTGCTGTTACTGCAACTAATGGTTCGTTGACGATTAACTCTGGCACTGGAGCAATGGGCATCTCTTCAGATGCGTCAGCAACTACGATCGATATTGGTACCGGAGCCGCAGTAGTCAAGACGATCAGTATCGGTGGTACAGGAGCTAACGTCATTGCAATTGGAAATACCCAAACTGCTGGTTCGGTAGCAATTGGCGATGCCATGACTTCAGGCACTATTGCTATAGGCGGTTCAGGGGCTCAAACAGGAACAATTACGATTGCCGGAGGCACAGGAGCCCAAACTCTTAATATTGCAGCTGGCGGAACTGGTGTAAAAACTGTACATATCGCTGATGGTGCAGTAGCCAATGTGGTAACAGTGGGATCAACTACTGGCGCCGCTTCTACAACTATCAAGGGCGGTTCTGGTGGCATTGTACTTACTCCCACTTCAGGCGCCATCTCCGCTGCTCCTGCAACACAAAGCGTGGCAAGTCCAACAGCCTCGGCAACTCAAAATTCTAGGCTATTTGCTATTACATTTACTGGATTTACTACAGCGGCAGCTGGAACGCAAGATTTTACAATCACTAATAGCACTGTTCTTACTACATCAGGAGTGCTTTTAACAATTGCTAACCTCAATGCTTCTACAAATAACGCCCAGATGTCAATTCTGGGTGTAACGCAAGCCGCTGGAAGTGTGATCGTGCATACTAAAAACAACGGGGCCGGAGCGCTTGGCGCGGGCGATAATGTGATTATTACTGGTTGGGTAATATCCTAATAACGGCTTTTGCAGATTGATTATAAAAGATGAAAACCCACTATTTAAAACTAATTAGGATTCAACATGATTAAATTAGAAAGCTGCATGCAAACTGAAATTAATAATAAAAATTACAGGTTTTCATGCGATCCTAATGCGCCAATGACTGAAGTGTTGGAAGCGCTTTCCCACTTCCGCTTCTACATTTCGGGGAAATTGCACGAGGCGTTGGAAAACCAAAAAGTACAGGAAAATGTGCGTTTGGAAAATCAAAACGTTCTAGATGATGAGCTAAATGAAAAGGTGATAAATGACGACTAATCAAAGTCAAAGGGTTGGATTTGGAACTGAGAGAAGTTTGGCTTCAACTTCTTTTAACGGGGCTTATCAAGTGATCGGCACTCCTTTGGATCAATCCCCAACAGTTATCATCTTTGATAATTCTAGTGATGTCTCAGTTCCCTTGAGTATTGATGGTGTTAATACCTGGAGAACTTTTCCGGCCGGAGAAGCAGTCCTTTTGGATTTGCGTGCTAATCATGGAAATGCACCCAATTATTCTATTGATAATGGCACTCAGTTTTACACTAACGCAGCAGTAGGAACATCAGGAAGCATTTCAATTTCCTTTATTTACGGTAAGTAAATGAGTCAAATTTACAAGGGAACAAGTGGTGGTGGGCCAGTCCCTCCAAATGTAGCTACAACCTACGTTACGGATGTCAATTCTCCTGCTGTCCCAGCGGCAAATATTCTCAATGTCCCTGGTGGNTCGACCATCACAAATAATTCAGATGGCGTGCAAACTGATGGCTCTTCTGGAAGTGATACCTTAACTGTGCAACTCACTAATCGCTCCCTTTTGTCTCTTTCAACAGCTGGAGCAGCGACATCTACGCAGAATATATTTGTTCCTACNGTTTCTACAGGTTTGACTTTTGTCGTTTCCATAACAGCTTTTGATTCTTCTAATAANGTCATGGCAGGAGGAGAGCTCATTGGAATTGCGCGCGTGACGGCAGGAGGAGTGGTTTCAGTCATTGGCACTAACGACACTTTCGATGAATCCGATGCAGTTTTAATAAACGCTGACTGGGATATTGTCACTGATGGAACAAACCTTCAGATTTCGGTAACTGGAGTAGCGGGGTATAACTTGAACTGGTCAGTTTTATTTACTTACGATCAGGTGGCATAATATGGCAGGTTTTGAAAACGGCGTAATGCTCGCCAAAAACGTCAACTTTGATCAGGCAGCACCAAAGCCGCACCTTGGCATTGTAGATGGAGCAGGTAAATTAATCATTGGCACNGGAGATTCAGCTCCAACACCAGAAATTCTCGCTGGNAGTCTTACTTCTCCTAATGGAACAATTACAATAGGTTATGTATCTCCAAACATCACTCTAGATTTAACTGGTGGAACTACAGCCATCGATTCAATTGGCGTAGATACAACAACGGCAACAGGTACTAATCCTGTTCTTCCTGATGCGGCTGGAGAGGTTGTTTATACCGGAGGCCAGTATCAATCTGGCACCTTTGGCACTAGAGTTGTGACAATAAATTCGCAATCTCCTAATAATTTACAGATTTTATCTCAAATCTCAGCAACAAATGCTTCTACGCTTGTTACAAAAAATGGGATTTCTCACTTCGACTCAGCCAGATTTACATGCGATGTTAATGGTTTCGTTTCGCTTAACGGAACTGGTGTAGGCGAGACAATCACAGGCGACACTGGAGGAGCTTTATCTCCTACAGCGGGCAATTGGAATATCATAGGAGGAACAGTAGTTGCTGGGACATCTCCTCTTAAAACTGCTGGCTCTGGCTCTACTCTTACCATTAACGCACAAATTTCCCAAGCCCTAGCAGCCACTGATGCCACTAAAATCGGTCTATCAAATTTCGACTCGACTAGCTTTTCGGTAGACGCAAATGGATTTGTGCAGCTTTCTGGAGGTGGTTTTACTTGGAATGATATATCCGGTGCTTTTTCTCCTCTCAAAAACAATGGCTATTTCGTAACGGGGACAGCTACAGGAACTCTCCCAGCGGCTCCAGCTCAAGGCGATACGATTAAATTCTTTGTGGATCATGCAAGCCAAGTGCTCACTATTCAAGCTTCGGGAACTCAGATCATCCGATTAGGATCTATAGTTTCAAGCGCAGGTGGCACAGCAGTAAGTACAGTACAAGGCGATTCTGTTGAGCTCGTTTACCGCACCTCAGATACTTGTTGGTGTGCTGTTACAGGTATTATAGGAACGTGGGTAATGGCATGACTTTTACTCATAGCCTATCAACTAACAATTACGGCCCTTTTAAGCTAATTGTTTCTTCTAACGCTTCCGACGGCACTCATACTACAATTACAAGCGCATTAGCAGTAGCTTCGTTGGGAGATACTGTCTATATTCGCCAGGGAACATACACGGAAAACTTTACTCTCCCATCAGGAGTGGGGCTTGCAGGATTACCTTTTCCAGGGTTGAGGCAAACAGGGGTATTGATACAAGGTAAAGTCACCATAAACGATGGAAATACATTCATCACGGGAATCAGCTTTAATAGTAACGGTGATAATATCCTTTATTTCACTGGTTCTTCTACGATTACATGTGAAATATCAGATTGCAGTTTTACAGGAACTACTCAAATAGCAATTAACGATGATAATAGCGCAGCGGGATCTCGATTGCTTCTGCACAATTGCGTGTTTCAGCAGAGTGGAGCGGTAGGAAAATATACCATGAGCGGAGCTGGAACGCTTGGATTTTATGGCTGCCAATATTATGCCGGATCTGGAGGCAATACCGCTTCTACTCAAAGCGCTGGGAAAGTTTACTTTACTGGGTGTACTCTTGCATCAATTATCAGCGCGTCTGGTGGCACTTTGACTATCGCAGGAAGTGATTTAAATTTGCCCATCAATGCTGTAGCGGTAGCGTTGACAGGGACAGCTACAGCTACGATCTCCAATTCCATTATAGGCGGAGGGACATCTTCAGCTGCAACGGTAGATACAGGTGCAACTCTAAATATCTTTTCAAGCACATTAGTCTCTTCTAATACTAATGTCGTCTCCGGAGCTGGCACCTTTAATTATAGCAACATTTCTTTTGGCGGTTCTTCTAAGATAGTTACGGCAACTACTTTAACTGGAGGGGTCGCTGTAGGCGGAGTAGTCCAGGCTCCAAGTGCAGGGTTTATTGGGGAACAGATCTCCTCAGCTGTAGCTCTAAGCGCAGTCGGCCTTACTTCAACTGTGCCTGCCAATGTGACCTCCATTTCGCTGACAGCGGGAATATGGGATGTATCTGGAAGCATTCAGTTCACTCCAGGAGCCACCACTACAAATACGCTTACCCGTTGTTCTATAAGTACAGTTAGCGCAACGAATGGTACTGCCGGGAACAATATGTTTCAAGGCAGTTTAGCTGTAGGGGGACAAAATGATGGAGTGGCCTCTGTTCCGCAGTATCGCCTCACGTTGACCGCTACAACCACAGTGTATCTCGTTGCAGATTCCACTTTTGCTGTCAGCACGCTAGCAGCAGGGGGAAGAATCACAGGAACACGCGTGGGTTAAAATATGACGTTTACACATGCTCTTTCCACTAATAATTATGGTACAGCCAAATTCATAGTGAGTGCAAATGCGGCTAATGGTACTCACACAACAATATCAGCAGCTCTTACCGCAGCCTCTTCCGGCGATACCATTTTCGTGTCTAATGGGACATTTACAGAGAATCTCACCCTGAAAGATGGTGTGAGTATCGTTTCAATGGCCGATGATTTTTCATCAGGAAATACCATTATAGTTGGTAAATGCTCACTTTCATCTGGTACTGTAAATTTATCTGGAATTACATTTAAAACAAATTCAGATTATGCGATCTCAATTACCGGATCTGCTCCCGTTTTTTTAAATATAGTTTTGTGCTCTATAATTGGGACTAATAATACAATTATTTTAAATTCTAATAGTGACGCTTCATCTGTTCTCACTGTTTATCGCTCTACTCTAGATCTTCAAACAACTGGAATCGCCTATTACTCAGGTTCAATGGCCGGAAACATCTTGTTTGACTACTGTGACATGTATAACACAGGAGCATCAACTACACAGAGCACGAACTCTTCAGGACTAGTAGATCATACCTTATGCTCTATCCGCGCTCCACTAGCTTGTAGCGGCAGTGGAATTCTTGGCGTAGTAAATAGTGATATGGTCATTTCTGAAAACGTAACAGCTGTTACAACAGCTGGCACAGGATCTTCTGCTTTAATAAATTCTAGGATTGACTCGGGGACAGCTGTTACAGTCAGTATAGGCGCAGGTACAACAGTTTCTGCTCAAGAATGTATAATTATTTCCACTAATACTAATGCAATAGATGGAGCTGGAACCCTCTCTTACATCGGCTGTTCATTCACTAATACAGCAAAAATTTCAACCACTACTCAAAGTGGCGGCTTGTTAAAGGGAGGGGTCGCTCAAGCGCCATCCGCAGGTTTTATTGGAGAACGCATTACCTCAGCAGTAGCTCTTAGCACTGTTGCATTAGTAACAGCTACTCCGGCCAACGTTACAAGTATAAGCCTTACTTCTGGGATTTGGGATGTATCTGGATCTATACAGTTTACACCTGGAGCAACTACGGCTAATACATACACGCAATGTTCCATCAGCACAGTCTCTGCTACAAATGGGACGGCAGGGGACAATATGTTTCAAGGCTCTCTTGCTGTAGGAAGTCAAAACGATGGGGTTGCTTCAGTTCCATCTTATCGGCTTACATTGACTACTACTACTACAGTTTATCTGGTAGCCGAAGCAGCTTTTTCTGTCAGCACATTAGCAGCTGGTGGGAGAATATCAGCAACACGAGTAGGTTAACATGGAAGTCTTCATCCTTCTGTCTCCTCTAGGTTAAAATGATCTGGTTAGCTTTTTTAAGCATTTTAGGTGCATGCAGTCCGTTTTCGTTGAAAGTAATGGAAGATGTAGTAGTAGGTGAAATTAAAGTAGCAGAAATAGTGTATGACGACCTGAATCCTACTAAGCCGCAAATTAATATTATTAAATAATTTACTTACAATAGGCATTAGATAGCTCCTAATTTTCGGAGCTGATTTAAAATAATTTCTTTAGCACCCACAGCAGCATATTCAATTTTTCGAAGGGCCGTATCAGGATGAGTTGGAAACTCAACTGCTTTTTCGGTCATCACAACCATCCCCGTTCTCTGTAAATGCCTGTTATTCTTCATTAGAGCCTCTACAGCCTCATAAACGGGGTGACCCACTACCTTGGGTAGGCTCGGAGCCTTTGAAAGCAAAGGAGGGGCTAAAGAATCAATTTTTTGAACTCCATCCTTCATCATCCAAGAGCGAATCACTGATGAATGATTTTTATACTTCTTGGCTTTATCCGGATAGATATCTAGATAGAGCTTTAATTTTTCAATATATTCTTTGACCTTTCTAGCTCCGTAGTCGCTCTGCAAAGAATCAAAACTTTTTTTTGACATCTTCACCAAGCCTTCTTCAAATTTTTCTTCGTCTGGTTCGCGTGCGCGTGGAGGCGCCGAAGGCGCCTCTCTCCCCCTTTCTTTTTCTATTTCTTTAATCCTTTCTTTTGTGGGTGCCGCTGTGGCACTGGGGGGGGTACTACTGTGGCACTGGGGGGGGGTACTACTGTGGCACTGGGTAAAATTATTTGAATTGTCTATGACAAGCTCGTAAAAAGTTTCTTGATAACCTTTTTCTCCAACCACTTCTTTTATAATCAATTTTTTTGAAATTAATGAATCGATGGCTGTCAAAATATTGGTTCGGTTACAGCCNGTTAATTTTTGAAGCTGCGATAGGCTNATGCGATCGCGAATGCGATGCCAACCAAATGTCTTCCTAAAGATGACCAGCAGCACTTTTGTTTCTGCCAAGCCTAAGCTCGGAAGCATGTTTTCAAGAAAATCGTTCGGGATCTGAGTGTAATTTGGTGACGCGAAACCCATGAAAAATCTCCTTTTTTTAGGAGATTCCTGCCCTTTCGAATTTTTCGATTGACCCTTTCAGGTGGCTTGAGCTACACTGGACTCGTTTTTGAACGATTCCAACGAAGTTTCAACCAATTCCGTGGTAGGGTGGGTGGGAACCTCGGTTAAGCCTCGACGTAACAGTCGGGGCTTTTCTTTTTTCGACTCTACTCTAACATTTCATTTGCAGCAAAAGATTTCATCTGCGTATGCTCATGCCTTATCGCAATTAAATTTTGTCATTAGGGGGAACAAATGACCTTTCAATTCAACCAACTAGATATGTTTCAAACTGATCTTCATTCAAATGAAATGCATCAAATGGAACTACGAATGCGTTCCATGGAAAAAAAATTTCGCCTGTTGATGCATAGAATCAGCGAAGGTGACGACGCATTTATGGCTTTGGAAAAGCGGTTTCAATGCTTTGTCGACTCTACAAATGCAAAAAGCCCCAGTCCGTAGACTGAGGCCAACATTTCAGAAAAGACATACAGTCTTAAGTTATCCTAAGGGTGTATTTAAGTATATTGTCCTTTCTGTAAGCTTCATAAGGCATATCCGGAAAGGCGATTTCTGGATGTTCCGATTTTAGATTTGAAAGATACGCTTCGATCATCAGGGAATAATCGATAGCGCCTTTCGCTTCAACACGTAACAGTTTGACGCCATTGCCGAAGGAGCTTTTGCCATTAGCCTTTGCGATCAGTTTTTGGCGCAGCTCCTTCTCCCTTCTCTCAGCATCCTTTAGCTCAGCGGACGTCATCTTCCACAGATCAGACAACAACCGCCAATCCTTATCAGCTTCGAGGTCGTGGATGTCCTGAGCGCACTTCTCCGGCGCTTCCTTTTTCAATACCTGCTGCCAGAATTCTGCCTCAGCACTGTAGAGATGCTCGAGATATTTTTCATCGCGCTTCACCTCCACCATTACGCCGTTGCTTCCGTCATAGCTGTAATAATACATTAAAGGAAGTTCAGCTACGGCCAATTGGTGTTGGAGCTGAGGGAAGTATTTAGAAGGCACTTTGCCCTCTTTGGCTGTCTTATGGTCGGCAGCTCCTGGCGCTTTAATCTCTACGGCTATCTTCTTGTCATGATCATAGCCATCAAAAGAAGCGCGCATCCAGGGATACTTCGGACTCTCCATGTAACTAGGAGCAAAAGAAGCACCTAATTCAGCAGCCGCTCTTTCTCGTGCAGGCTCTTCTAAGGCGCGTCCACGCTCCATAGCTGGCGTATCCACAGTCGAATCAATGCCATATACCTTCTCCTCCCATAATTGATAGGGGGTCTTCCAAGGCGATACTCCCATAATGACAGGCGCATCACTAGCCCCTATCCCTTTACGCCGCCATTCAAGCCATTCTTGCTGATTCATTGTTAACTCCATTGTAAAATTTATTTAAATCCGCGTACTCATTGTCATATACAGAAGGCTCCAAATCCCTCCATGGGTCTCCACCATCATACAAAGCCTCCAATCTCACAGGAGAGTCGGCTAATGCTTTTTTAATATCGGCAGCTAAGGGCTTGTGGGGGATAGGCGTGACAGTGTAATTGGTTTCAATGCCGCTTCCCTCCTTCTTAATTTTGATATCATATGTGGTAAGCTCTCCCCAGTCTTCATTCAACCATAACGCCTGTAGCGCATGGCGGATGGTATTCTGTTTGATGCTCATCACATAGAGCCCCTCTTTCTGATAATCCCAGACATACAACGCCCAAAATGCCCTGATAGGTTTAGCAGCATCCACAGGATTTTTAGGCTTCGCTTCCGGTCTGAATCTTAATGGCTTATTGTTCTCCCAATCCTCCCAACCCGCGATCGGCGCTTGGACAATTCTAAATTTATGCTCCCCATTAGGAAGTTGACTCACATTGATATATCTTTTTTCTTCGTTCAACAGTTCAAAGCCAGCAGGTAGTTTACGTGTCATACATTTTCTCCTTGTGTTGCAATTTTATCCCAAATTTTGAATCCGTAAGACTCTAATTCTTCTCGTTTGTGTTGTTGAAATTTTTTAAAATGATGATCAAATTCGTTCATTGCTTTGTGCATTTCCCAAATGTGATACTCCATCTCTTGTGCGTGATAAGCCGCACCATCCGATTGCTCTAAAAGAGCGTTATCTTTAATATTCATTGTTTTCATTGATTTTCCTTTTGTGTTGGGCGGGGTTGCAGCCCCGCTTTTTCTCGAACGTCCATGAGTGTATCTCAAACGGAACAATTTCATCAAGAAAAAAAGTCCCCTCTTGGAATTAATCCTCCATAGGCCTATCCTTCTCTCAGGAGGTATTTATGACACTCAAGGAATATTTAAGGCATAATGGAATTTCTGGACACAACTTCGCGACCCTATTGAATATTAGCAAATCTGCCCTTTACCGCTATTATCAACGAAAGCGCGCTCCAACGCTGGCAATCGCTACAAAAATGATTGAATTATCGGCTGGAGCTATTACACTTAAGGAATTGGCTGCTACAGTCAAAACAGCTCGTAAACGATTTTAAAAGGAGAAACTCTGTGAAAATGACAGCTCTTATGTTGTGCCCTGTATTGCTTTTCGGGGCGCCCCACTACCATCTTGTTGAAGAATATGATAAAGCGATTAAAGAAGCTGACGATGTGAAAATTCAAATTTATTACTTGATCGGCTTATATGCTGTTCTTCAAGACATTAACGAACATGAAATCAGCGAACTTGTGAATAAATGCTTTGACAACAAAGAAGAATTAAATTTATTTATTAACGCCCTTAGACAATCGCCTTTTCGTGACATCATCTCTCATCTATTAGATCGAATCGAAGTTTCATTCAAAAAATAATTCTTTCAAATAATTCTCACCTCTTTTATGAAACATAAAGGGGGTGATTATGATTATTATTGATATTCCTTTTGAACCGAAATCGTGGATCGCCCCTCAATTTTCTCGAGGGCGTTGCTATGATAAGCTCGATCGCGAAAAGCGCTGCATCCGCTATTGCATTAAAGAGCAGTACAAGGGTGAGATCATTGACGACTTTGTGATTCTCTTATTTCATTTTGTTTTTAAGCCACCAAAATCAGCTACCAAAAAACAACGCGCCAAAATGCTAGCTCAAGAAATATTTCCAACGAAGCGCGATTGCACTAACATGCAAAAGCTTTATGAAGACTGCCTTAAAGGAATTGTTATCAAAGACGATAGAACGGTTAGCAGCGTAGCTTCATTAAAATATTACGACGAAAAGGAATGCATTAAAATTCGTATTTGTTCAATTCCAAATTCTAAAATAAAATAATGAATATAATAGTTGAAGAAGTTGATGGCGCGTTTTATGCCGATGTAATTCTGACCAATGATGAATTGAAAAGCTTAAAGCGCAATGAGACCGTGAATGGAAAAGTAACCCATCGGCGACGCATGTGTTTCGTAGGTGTAAGACTGCATGGAATATGGGATATAAACGATAATGAAGAGGATGAAAATGCCACTGCGCAAAGGAAAAAGTAAAGAAGACATTTCCGAGAACCTCCGCACGGAAATAGCAGAAGGAAAACCCCGCAAACAAGCTATTGCGATAGCAATGAATGTTGCAGGCAAATCCAAAAAGAAAAAAAGGGAAAATAGAAAATGAAAATTTTTCGAGAAGCATTCATTGAAGCCTATCATGAGTATCGTTATGGCATTCTATCAGAAGAATCGAAATGGAAATATTTAGATGCTTTGATGGCTTATCTTTTTAGTCTGGAAGAGAATAACCAATCAGATGCCCCCTTATTGAATTGGGATGACATTCCACCGGGCTACATAACCATTAAAGAATTCGTTGAAAAATATGGTTTTGTTGGCATTTCTACACTTAATAGAAAATGTCACAATCCAGAATGGAAAATGCACACTTTGAAAACTGGCAACGGAAGAACAGCTTCCAATTACATTGAAGAAGCATGGGTATTGAACAAGCTATGGAATGATAAACGTTTCAAAAAAAGAGCCGAATTTATGCTATCCATGAAAAATATAATTTAATATTATTAGGTTAAGAAACAAACAAGGTATTATATGTCAAAACACAGCCGTGATAAAAAAATGAAAGAACAAAAGAAGAAAAAGAGCCCAGCTATGCCGTTGGATAAAAATTCAATGGCTCAAAGCGGCCCTATGAAGCCGAAAGCTTAAGTGCGTTGAGAACGAGTCATCAGAAAAGAAACAATGAAAATATTTAAGGGTTTTTTTGCGTGGATAAAAAAATTAAAACAGCCTTTGAAAAAGTCAAAAAAATCGCGGGCAAACAAGAAAATAAGCTAGTAAAAGAGGACATCCAGCGCGACAAACGTTGTGAAGTAGCGGAAAAAAAAGCGCGCAAGAAGTGATCAAGATCGGCAAGACACTCACTGTCGATCCCAAAACAACTTCCATTCGCGCTTACAAATACACCGACTTTCCTAAAGGAACTTGGCTCAGCATGGAATATGTAATGCCAATAGACTTCGACCTCGTCGATGTAATGGTCGAAAATAAAAAGAAAGTCGTACCTGCCTGGTTTGACGGAAAAAACTGGATAGGTTTAAGGTTAAGAAAAGGAGACGTCCTTAACCGATGGAAACGCAATCTTGAATATAGCTGAATCAATTAGCCAAATAATGCCCTTTCTAATCATCATCATGTTAGGCGTAGGAATCCTCTATTTCTTGGCCAGATCATGATAGAATACGAAATCACCATTAAGGATACCAACCATAGGCTAAGCCACAAAGAGATCAGCTACGAGCCTTTAACGCTAGACTACCAAAATCCCATCCTTTCAACCATCGTTGCAGAACTACATCGAAAGTTTAAAGAGGCGTATCCCGAAGCAGATACGCCGGATATCTATTGGCGCTTTAAACTGCAATGGCCGTTGCCATTAAGTTGAATCTTTCCTTCTCTCCATTCTTTCTTTAGCAATATCGTGTGCTTTAAATTCATTCGGAGCCACCACCGGATAGATGCTGTCAACCAAATGGTACCCCTTCACCCAACAACACGCACATGTTGCCAACACCTTCTTGACCACCACAAAAGCCTTTAACTCGCCGTCCTCAAAAGCTTCACCTAATTCAGGATCCCCTTCGTCAGGTGTGTAATCATGATCCATATATACAAAATAATCGAAGCCGTTTTCACTCGTTCTTAATTCTTCGTGATTCATTGTTTCTCCATCTCTTTCATATCATTTAAAGTTTTCATTACATCGTCTCTAACCCTATCCATTATTTCATCGGGATATTCATAGGGATGAATTAGTTTTGCCAAAAGAACGGCCAACCCTGCAAAAATATATCCGTGCTCCACATCATGCAAATCAGCCAAACATGTAGATATAACCCTACCTACTTTCATGGCCTTTTTGTGATCAAATTCTATTTTTTCATTCATTATTTCACTCTTCCTTCTTTTTTTAAAATGGGATACATTTCTGCTAAAAAACAAACATATTCATTTATAAAATACAACTTTAGCTCCTGCTGACAATCTATTTTTAAACCATCATACATGCATATATACTGTATTACACTGACGCCCCTCATGCCTTCGACCAGACCCTTTAAATGCGCCCACAACTCAGTTTCATAAGCGTCATATAAGCGGCACCAAACACTTTTGGGAAACTTTTGGCCATTAAAGCCATTAGCAGCAATATCGGCTAATTCAGCCTCAGTAAAAGTATTGTAAATAAATTCTTCTAAAGTTTGTTCGTTATGCATTTGTTCGGTAGTCATAATTATTGTTTAACCTCACTTTTCCTTTTGTTTGCGTAGTTCATTTACTGCAATCGGTATTGACTATTCCAAACGGGGACAAATAAAACAAGCGGAAAAATAACTTTAATGCTAAGGTTATGAAAAAGAGGGCATTATGACGGAGAAAAGAGGGAAGGGAAGGCCTAAAAAGCATATTGATTGGCTAACCTTTGAAAAGCTGTGCGAAATACAGTGCACACCAGAGGAATGCGCCAGTGTTTTACGTATATCTAGACGGCAATTGCTCGAGCGTGCTCCTCAGCAATACAAACAGCCCGATTTTCCCTCAGTCTATAAGCTCTTCGCCGACCAAGGCAAAGCTAGCCTGCGCAGGATGCAGTGGCGTATAGCTGAAAAGCACGCTGGAATGGCCATATGGCTAGGCAAACAGTACCTCGGTCAAACCGACCAAGCTATCGTCATGCCTGTATCTAATGAGGTGCTGAACAACTTTGAGAAGCTAATGACGCAGATCAAACAGTCTCAAAAGGACTTTATAGCATCGCGCAGTGATGAAAGCTCAGCCGCAACCAGTTCAATGGTTGATGCTAAGTCGGCATGAGTCACAGGGGAGTACTGCGCTCCATTAGGCATAGAACGAAGATAGTCCGCAAAAGCTTTAAGCTGCTCCAGTGGATTGATGGACAACTGGCCATCTTCCTCGGGATGCTGCTTTTCGTCACTGGTTTTGTCCTTACTGTCGGCTATATATTTAACAGCCACTAAGCTTTCATCGTCCTCTACACGAAGGAAGTTAGCATAGTCATTAGCAAAAGTATGCAGCTCTAACTTGCCACCCCAAATGCCNATCTCCCCGCAGCTACATGTAATGTGATCCGCGGGGTAGTAGCTTTCGATGACATCACCGCACAGCTTGCATTTAGCCCTGTTTCGCATCCTTTACCCATGCAATTCTATCTATTGAGCCGATTTTAGAAGGAAGGCGAATCAGAACCTTGTAGCCCTTTTCCTGCATCTTCATTCTTTCCTCGTCCTGATCCCATGTAATGATGATATTAAAGCCAAGTAGCTCAGCTATAGCCCGTATTTCGTCTCTACAGAATTTGAAGTTCTTGTCTATCTCTTCTCTTATCTGCACTAAGCTATTATTTTGGTCATTGACAAGCAGTCTTACATGCTGCATTTCCCGCAATTGAGTAATGATCTTCTCAAACTGCTCGTCGTGACTAATAAACTTCTCCCNAACACTCATTTGCGTGCTGGGATCTGTTANAGGCTTAGGCATTCTCATTTCAATAGAATCCAGCCGTTCTTTAAATTCCCCAACATACTTTTCAACAGTAGCCTCCGTCCATTTCTGAATATCACTCTGAAGAACCCTGTTAAACTCAAGAGTACATTTTAATTTCTGTAACTCCTCTTCTATTTTGCGCTTCCATTTGCTCATTCGCTGTCCCTTTGTTCTACAGTAATTTCCCTCACGCGAATGCGCATCTCAGGGAATTCGTATACTTCATAGCCGCTTTTAAGCCAAATGGCCACCAAATGCGCTCTATCCGTAACGATTAGATTGTCATATTCATGGTCAGCATTTAGTCGGACTGCCACCCACTTCTTTTTCACATCATTGCTCATGATTTTTCCTTTGGTTGTTCCATTTGACAAGTTAACAGCTGGATTGTTAAGGTGTCAACATGGAATTGATGGCGCCAAAGCAGCTTAAGTTCATAGTGGAAAGCCAAGCTAAATGGAATCTAGCTCATGGCTCGGTATCTTCTGGTAAAACCGTCTGCACCCTTTTCCGCTTCATGCAGGCAGTCGACGAATGCCCTGACTCTCAAATCTGGATGATAGGCCACAGCTCTAGCACCATCTTCGATAACGCCATAAGGCTTATTTTAGAGCCTAAAGCTACTGGAATCACAGATCCCCTTTCCGTATTTAGGCCGTTTTGTAAATGGAAAAAGGGGGAGCGCGAACTTCTGTATAAAGACAAAACGATTTCCACTGTTGGAGCTAAAGATAGTGGAGCAATCGGGGCTATTCAAGGCAAAACGATGTCTCTAGCCTACTGCGATGAAATGACGCTTTATCCTGAGTCCATCATTGACATGATAGACACCCGGCTCAGAAATCCCCATTCCATGGGATTTGCTGCAATGAACCCATCTACGCCCACGCACAAGTGCAAGCAGTGGATTGATAAGGCTGCAAAAGGCGATTTGAACTACTACGAGCTGCACTTTTCTTTAGAGGACAATCCCTATTTAGACGAAACGTATAAAAACAGAGTTAAAAACTCCCTTTCCGGCGTGTTTTACAAGCGAAATTACCTTGGCCTCTGGTGTCTTGCCGAAGGCGCTATCTTCGATTTCTTCGACAGAACTATTTACGTCTTGAAGCGCCCCCCACGTTCTGCCGAATACTGGATAGTTGGAGTAGATTACGGTATCAACAACGCTTTTGCAGCAGTTCTTATAGGCGTATCTACAGGAAAGTACGCCCAAGAGGGCAAAATGATGTGGGTTGAGGACGAATACTATTGGGACAGTAAGGTTAAAGGCCATCAGAAGCTCAACTCTGAGCTTGCCGACGATCTACACCAATGGCTACAGCCTTATGCCGTCAAAAGCCTCTACGTTGACCCTAGCGCTGCTTCCTTTAAGCTAGAATTACAAAGGCGCGGTATCCACTGCGTAGATGCCTACAATGAGGTTACAGACGGAATAAACCGCGTTACAAGCGAAATGAAGAAAGGGTCCCTCTTCATTATGGCCAACTGTAAGAACCTCATAAGGGAGATTGAGGGCTATGTATGGGATGACAAAAAAGCCAAAGTAGGTGAAGATGCGCCTTTAAAAACGAATGATCACGCTGTAGACGCGCTTCGTTATGCCGTAGCTTCTCATAAGGTTTCCAGCTTCGATCAGGAAGCCTATTGGCGTCAGCTAGAACAACAGAACAAACAATCAACGTGGAGACCGTACCAATGAGATGGATTGACGTAAATGAAGATTTGCCACCGCCTAATACCTATGTTTTGGTTTGGTTTGAAGAAATAACGATTAGCCGAAAGTATGATGAGGTGATAATGGCATGTTTAGATCCTTCCAATGGTTGGATCACATATGGTGATAGCAAGCTTACCAAAGTTAAGCAATGGTGTGATATGGTACTTCCACTGCCCACCGTTAAAGTGACGGGAGTGGAAGTAAGGGAAGATGAAAGTTAATTTAATATTTTGTTATGATTTTTGTAATTGTAAATATCCTTTAACATCTTCAGATAATCCGGCACATTACTGCATCTATAGAATTTTCCTACGTTGATTTTTAGCTTCTCAATGAAGAGATCTTTGTCAAAGTCATCGTGCGATAAAAGGGTACAAAAAGCTCGTTGTAGGAAAGAAGAATTAAGGAAGGCGAGGGGCTGGATTGAGGCAGAGGAAATGATGCCCTTCACCTCTTCCAGAAACTCTAGTCGTTTTTCTATATCCTTCATGATTTCCTGTACGGACCTGCCTAACTTGCCAAATTTAAGCGCTTGTCTGGAGGAGTATCCAATTCCAGCCAAGTTGCAAAAGTGATGAGCGTTTAAACTGTGTTTGCTGCAAAAGCGCCGAATGGCTTTAAAATCTTCATCTCCTTCTTGGGCGTAAAAATTGATATAATCATCGGTAGTCCACATTTTTTGAGCAGAGTTTAACAGGATCATATCTCTCGTGGATGTGCTAACGTTTATTGTATAATAAATAGGCACATTGAGTTGTTTGGCTACTTCTAGCCTGTGAGAACCATCTATAACAGCCATGTCCTTATCAACGACAATGGGCTTAAATTGAAGCAAATTACAGCTCTCAATTGAGACCTTAAGCTTTTTTAGATTAGCTGTGCTCAGTTCTCTGTTTTGAGACAGTTTCTTGAATATCCCGTAATTAGTGGTGGATTTTATTTCTGACATAAAAACTCCTTTAAAGTTTCAGATAATATTTTGATTTGATCTTCCAATATTTCAATACGACAGGTAACGTCGCTGAGAAGAGGTGA
>C687J35021_10000812_pt1 | contig 23961 bp, 28 predicted proteins | sample RifCSPhighO2_12_FD_35021 | JGI IMG/M metagenome (IMG submission 35021) | reverse complement strand
GAGGATAATGAAGATAAATACTTGATTATTGATTATAATAAAAGTGAAATACATTGTAATGAAAATAAAGGAGGTCTTTATGATGGGGTGCGAAAAATGTGGTAATAAAATGAAATTATGTCCTTTTTCCTTTGGGCTTGCATTAGGAATAACGGCTGGCCTTTGTAAAATGATTTTTGCTTGGTCAGCAGCAATGTGGGGTTATGGTGCAATTGTGATTGATCAATATGCTTCCCTGTATTATGGATATGGACCTTCATTGGTAGGTGGCATTATAGGCGGCCTATGGGGATTAATCGTAGGATTTATTTTTGGGGCAGTGATAGCTTTTATTTACAATTTTATTCTTTGTCATTGTAAATCGAAATACTGCTGCCAAAAGAAGAACGGCGAAAGCTGTAAATGAGTAAAGTAGGACATAACATTGATCTTTCTACAACTCTTAGCTAACATCCATTGATATGCTAAAGAGATATGTGGCAATTATCGTAGAAGATCGGATTGGTTTATTAATAGGTCAATTCATTATCCTATTAAGCTGTATATTTTATATTGAATATTTTTACAGCGAAAATATTTATCCTGATAAACGAGCCAAAGAAGTATTTGTTCAAACTACTTGTGCTCTACTCAACAAAAAACTAAATGCTCAAGCAAGCAGCCCTAACAACTATCTTTATCGAGCTGATTTTCTTATTCATTACAGCGTAAATAACATTCCATATACACATTGGGTGTCTGGAAATGGCTTAAATACTGCATTTACTAAACATTCGGCGCCCAAAGAAGAAATATTATCACAATTTAATGTGGGTAACGCTTATCCTTGCTGGTATGATCCAAATAATCCATCGATTGCTATATTAGTCATGCGGCATTATTGGTTTTCTACTTTTCCTTTGATACTTCCTTCAATAATAGGTGTCATTGTTTTTTATTTTTTATTAACTAATTTATTAGAAATCATAAGCAATTGGTTAATAAAAAATAGAGCAAAAAAACCATGAAACATAAAATAGAAACACCAGAGGCGCCTCAAGCAATTGGCCCTTATTCTCAAGCTATAAAAATTGATAAAACTATTTATTTCTCAGGGCAAATTCCATTGCATCCTAAAACAATGGCTTTAGTATCTGAAGATTTTACCGAACAAGCAAGGCAAGTACTAACAAACTTGCGAGCCGTTAGCGTAGCAGCAGGCGGCAGCTTAGAACATATTGTAAAGCTAACAATCTATTTAACTGATTTAATGCATTTCTCAACATTAAATGATCTCATGATACAATTCTTTAAACCCCCTTATCCTGCTCGCTCTACTGTTCAAGTAGTTGCTTTACCAAAAGCGGCGAAAATTGAAATTGAAGCGGTGATGGTGCTTAAAGGCTAAAAAGATCTCATCGATTCGCTGTTTCAGCGGTGGTCGTAATGGTTATTTTACTAGCCTGTGCTTGTAGCATATGCATGGTACGCAGAATTTTTAATGCTTCAAATAATTGAAAATCATCATACGCAAGTGAAAGATCACTATTTAAAATTGGATGAAGAGGTTTTTGCGATTGATCAATACCCAGTTTAATATGATTTTTAAGTTGATATTCCTTAATGGGTTCAATCATCGCTAATTCTTCATCACCTTTGTTTCTCGCAATTTTCAAATCATCTACTTGTACATCGGGTACAATACCAACGTTTTGTATAACTCGCCCTGAAGGCGTGTGATAAAGCGCTGTCGTTAATTTCAATGCGTGTGTCTTATCAAGCGGAATAACAGTCTGCACAGAGCCTTTCCCAAAGCTCGTGGTACCCACAATAACCGCGCGTTGATAATCTTGTAATGCGCCAGCAACAATTTCTGATGCTGATGCTGAACCACCATTGATAAGCACAACAATAGGCGCGCCATTCAAAATATCTTTACCCGAAGCTTTAGCACTGTATTGTGCTTCTGGCAATCGGCCTTCCGTATAAACAATAACTTCATTAAATTTTTTTAGTTTTTTACTATCTAAAAAGTGATCCACCACTTGGACTGCTGTTTCTAACAACCCGCCAGGATTGTTGCGTAAATCAAGAATAATTCCATTTAATCGTCCTTGATTTTTATTTTTTAATTCAAGAATTGCATCGCGCATGAGTTTGGGAGTGGGTTCTTGAAATTGCGAAATTCGAATGTAGCCAAAATCATTNTCCATCATTTTGCTTTTTATGCTAGCAATATGAATAGTTTCGCGGGTCATTTTGAAAATGAGCGGAGCCTTTTCACCTTTACGCAATACAGTCAACGTTACAAGTGTGCCTGGTTTCCCACGCATAATTTCAACTGCATCTTGTAAAGTCATCTCACTTACCAGTTTGCCATCAATTCCAACAATATAATCACCTGATTTAATACCTGCTTTAGAAGCTGGTGTATCATCCATGGGGGCAACAATTTTAAGGACACCAAATTCTGGTGTAACTTCAATACCTACACCACCAAATTCCCCACTCGTTGCCATTAATAAAGTTTTATAAGCTTCCTGATCTAAATATTCAGAATGAGGATCAAGGCCACTCACCATTCCACGAATAGCATCATCTAATAAAGCTTTATCTTTCACTTGTTGAACGTAGAAATCTTTAATTAACACAATCGTATTAGTAAACCGATTGACATCCCCTTCCTCTACGGATGACTCTTTTTCTTTATCCACATCCAAGGTTTTTTGAGGTGTTTGAATAGCTATCCGTGTTGATTGTAAGGAGTTTAAAAATGACTCTGCAAATGCAGGCGAATGGAAGCTTGCAAGAGCAATGGATATACTTAAAACTAAACTAACCATTCGTATGTTCATTGTCATGCCTAACATCTAATTATTTTAATTATAGCATTTCAAACCCACTTCAGAGGGATTTTTCCATCAATCAATTCGATCAATCGCTCTCCTGTCATGTCAATTGGTTTTGGCACATTCATTAAATACAATATAGTAGGCGCAATATCAGATAAACTACCATTGTTTTTCAATATCTTAGCTTTGCGGCCAATATATAAAAAAGGTACTGGTTCGCTAGTATGAGCAGTATGAGGCTGGTTTTCTTTAAAATCAAAGAGTTGTTCAGCATTTCCATGATCAGCTGTTATGATTATTTCACCACCAATCATCTTGATATTGTTAATGATTTTTGCAAGGCAATCATCTATGGTTTCAATTGCTTTCACTGTCGCTTTAAAATCGCCCGTATGTCCTACCATATCCGGATTTGCAAAATTGCAAATTATTAAATCGTATGAATTCCCCTTTATTTCTTGAATCAGTCGTTCTGTTAGAATGCGTGCACTCATTTCTGGTTGCAAATCATAAGTTGCCACAATAGGAGAAGGAATTAATATTCTATTTTCACCAGGATAAGGAACCTCGATGCCTCCATTAAAAAAAAATGTAACATGAGCATATTTTTCGGTTTCAGCAATACGCAATTGTTTGAAACCTTGGTGACTGATACATTCAGCCAAAATATTTTTCAATGGTTGCGGTAGAAAAACAACAGGTAAACCAAATCGGCTATCATATTCTGATAAACAAACAAATTGATAAAGTTGCGGCCATTTTTTTCTTTTGAATCCATCAAATGCTGTATCTATAAATGCTCGCGTAATTTCTCGAGCACGATCAGAACGAAAATTTGCAAAAACAATACTATCGCCATCCTGAATGGTAATAGGTAAAGCATGATGAGCGCAAATACTGGTAGCCTTTACAAATTCATCACTTTCACCTCGCGCATAAGCTGCTTCTAGCGCCTTTAGCGGGTCATCAAAATGATAAAGAGCATCACCTAAGGTTAGTAAATCGTATGCTTGTTGAATCCGCTCCCAACGTTTATCTCTATCCATCGCATAATAACGACCAATCATAGAAACAATCTGCCCACAATTTAATTGTTGACAATAATTACTAAGATTTTTAAGCGATGTCATAGCACTACGCGGTGGTGTATCCCGCCCATCAAGAAAGGGATGAAGATAAACTTGTGAAAGACCGAGCTTGGCAGCCAATTTCACCATAGCAAACAAATGTTTCTCATGGCTATGTACACCGCCGGGTGAAAGCAAGCCCATAATATGTATAGCTTTCTGGGTAGATTTGGCTTGATTAAAAGCTGACAATAAGGTTGGATTTGTAAAAAATGTGCCATTTTCAATTGCTTGATCAATACGCGTTAAATCCTGATAGATAACTCTTCCTGCCCCCATGGTAAGGTGGCCCACCTCAGAATTTCCCATTTGCCCTTCGGGTAATCCAACAGAGCGGCCTGAACCAGCTAAGATGGTATGAGGATAGTTCTTCCACATGGCATCCCAATTTGGTTTATGTGCTGCTGCAATCGCATTAAATGCGGTATCTTCTCGATAGCCCCAACCATCGAGAACAATAAGGAGAAGTGGATGCGGGCGGATAGTCATAAGTGTAAGCTAGTAAAATGATTATTATCACAAGAATTTAAGTGCTTAGCTATCAAAAATAGTTTATTTTGGTGGGAAGTACGAAAGGATATCGATCAATGAAAATAGGAAAAATAATCGTAACTACCGGGATGCTTTTTTTGACTTCATTCAATCCATTAAGTTACGCAACAGAAAATACGGTTAAAGATCCTCTTATCGGTTTTAATCGAATCATGTTGGATTTCAACGAAAGAATTGACATCACCATTTTAAAACCTATTGCCACTTTATATAATAAAATTATTCCTAAACCACTTAATCAAGGTATTAATAATTTTTTTAACAATATTCATAATCTGCCCAATATTGCAAATGATTTATTACAATTACATATTGCCCAAGCTGCAAATGATTCTTGGCGTCTCCTTATTAATACTACTATAGGTGTGGGTGGATTATTTGATATAGCTGAACGAATTAATTTACCTTTATATACGAATGATTTTGGGTTAACTTTAGCGCGATGGGGATATCAGGATTCAAGCTACATTGTATGGCCATTTTGGGGGCCAAGCACTATTCGTGATGGTATTGGCGGAACAGTAGATTATTTTGCGTTTTCCATTTACCCGCGCGTTAACCCCGATAGAGCACGCTACGAACTATATGCTTTAGGAGTGGTTGACAGAAGAGCACAATTATTACAACTACAACCCATGCTAGAAGAAGCTATACTTGATAAATACAGCTTTATGCGGCACGTTTATATGCAAGGTCGCGCTTCTCAGATTGAGAACAATTTGCATCTCGGTTATGATGGTCGTTCAACTATTCCTGCAGAACCTTATGAGCTTTCTGCAGAAATAGGCGAAGAAGCGACTCAGAACTAAATAGAAAATTGACGAGGTGGCAGTCATGACAGATATTGCTTCTTTAATTACAACAGCTACAACAACATTACACGAATTATCCAAACAAACCGAAGCTTTAGGGGTGGGGTTACAAAATGCCGCGCCAGGAAATAAAATGGGTACACCTAATCATTCTATTCAATACTTATTGGATATTTCACTCGAGCTCACTAACATAGCTCATGAATGCGAAAAATTAATTCCCCAACATTTGCAACATCCGAGTATTCAAAAAAAACATGACGCATGATGATCCCGAACAAAAAAATAAGCTTTTAGAGCTAATTCGCTCTGCCTTACAGCGCGAATCCGATTTACGTGAAAAATATAAAATCGGCGATAAATTTCGTTTTATTCGTGATTGCTTACAAGCGTTACTCTCCAAAGTGGAAGAACATGCTAAAGCAAAACAAGTAACCGCACAAACGGAAAATAAAATATCCCCTGATGAAATATTAGTTTATGTTTATCTTTATAATGCACAAGGTAATATGTTGAAATCTTGGGTGACTATGCTAAATCCTAACGTTTTCTATGAATACAGCGTTAATCGCCCTATTTATGCTGAAAAATCCTATATAGAAGCATGGATTAGAAGCAGACCAAACAAAGCTCAGCATGCTTATTTAACCATTTCTATAAAAGCGCACGATAGAATTCAACATCCAGAATTAGAGTCACTAAAAGATATACTCGGTCATCCACTCATCAAAGTAAAAGAAGGTGCTTTACATGTTGATAAACTTATTTCTCTCACTTATGGTGAGAAAGATTATCGATTAAATGAAAACGGAGAGTTAGAGATTTTGAAAAAATCTTCACTTTCGTTTTGATTGTGGACCAGATGGCGGCTCCATTGGCTTTTCAATGTTTTCCCTTGATTTGTTGTCTGTATTTTCTTTTTGTTTCATGTGCTGTAATGCGCGCATGGCTTGCTGAACAATAGGAGAACCGGAACCAAACCATGCTTTCACTTTATTAAATTCCGCACTGTTATGTTTCATTTGGGGAATCTGTGTATCGCTACCTGATATATCAATTTGCTTTTTTTGTACTTCTTTGATTTCAAGAGAGGAAGTATCCGTCATGTCTTGTTTTTTCTTACTCAGATTATCCAAAAATGAGGATTTTTTTAAAAAATCTTGGCGATGTTTCTTCTCATCGGTAATCACTTTTTCAACTTTTAAAGCCTGCTGAGATTGTCGTTTATCAGATTTTTCTTTATCCTCATGATACCGCTCCTCCACCGCTTGACGATGTTTTCGTTTATCAATATCCATTTGAATTTTAGCTTTAGAATCGATTTTCACACCTGATGTACTGGTGGTGCTTTCGTTAGGCTCTACACTTTTTTTATCTTTATCTGATTTTCGGCAAGATGAACAAATGCTGCCGTATAAAGCACCTTGCAGCCCTGCTAGCTGTAAAAAAGCCGAAAGGGGTTTTTGCAACCCACAACTACTGCAGGTTTTGGTTAACTGTGGATTAGCCGGATTCACTGACGTACCCTTTGAAAAATTCGAGCTCAATATAATATACCTTTATAAAGTGTAGCAAATAATCAGATTTTTTGTATGAGAATAATAGCCACGTTATCTCAAATCTTTGTAAGAGAATACCAACCTGCTATTGCGAGAATGTTGCTTGCGAAGAAAAAACGAATAAAAGTAAATACAACCTTGCTTGAGAAGGCTATATTCGATATGCTCATATGTTTTCGTCAATAATTTAATTAAATTGGAGAATAAGTAATATGACAAAAGGACCATCTTTACAAGATCCTTTCTTGAATTCCTTGCGCAAAGAAAAGATCCCTGTATCTATTTATCTTGTGAATGGTATTAAATTACAAGGGGTAATAGAATCGTTTGATCAGTTTGTCGTGTTGTTGAAAAATACAGTCAGTCAGATGGTATACAAACATGCTATTTCAACAATTGTTCCTGCACGAAATGTATCCTCAGCATTTGAATATGGTAATAATGGTTATCATAGTAATAATGCTGGGAATATCAACAAAAATAGTAGCAACCATACCAAGCCAGGGTTTCCTCAAGAGTAATGGTATTGGAATATTTTTTTGTATAGGAAATCCAATTGAATGATCGTTCACGCAGCAAAGAACGCGTTATATTAGTTCATGTTCATTTTCCTGCTGGTAAAATGCAGGAAGATTTACATGAATTCAGTGAACTTGCTATTTCTGCTGGAGCAACAATTGAAACTGTGGTTACAACTACACGGCGCGTTCCTGACGCAAAATATTTTATAGGCTCAGGTAAAGCTGAAGAAATTCGAGATCTTGTGCTTACTCATCACGTGCGGGTGGTTCTCTTTAATCATGTACTCACACCCGCCCAAGAACGCAATTTAGAACGATTACTAACATGTCGCGTACTGGATCGTACTGGGTTAATTCTAGATATATTCGCACAGCGTGCGCGTAGTTTTGAAGGAAAATTGCAAGTCGAATTGGCACAATTAAAACATCTCGCTACGCGGTTAGTTCGTGGTTGGTTACATCTTGAGAGGCAACGTGGTGGAATTGGGTTACGCGGTCCCGGTGAAACACAATTAGAAACAGATAGACGTTTAATTCGCAATAAAATAAAAATTATTTCTGCACGACTGAACCAAATTCGCAAGCAACGTGCATTAGCAAGACGCGCACGACGTAAAGCAACTATTCCAACAATAGCCTTAGTAGGCTACACCAATGCTGGCAAATCTACTTTATTTAATTGCTTAACTGGATCAACAGTGTTTGTTGCCAATCAATTGTTTGCAACCTTGGATCCAACCCTAAGACGCGTTCCTTTCCCTGGAATAGGAACCATTATTCTCGCTGATACGGTTGGATTTATTCAACACTTACCACATCATCTTATTGAAGCCTTTCATGCCACACTTGAAGAAGTCAGTGAAGCAAATTTATTACTCCACGTGATAGATGCAAATGATGAGAAACGAGAAGCGCATATCGAACAGGTAAACAAGGTGCTCGAAAGCATTCATGCCGAACAAGTCCCTCGTTTTTTGGTATACAACAAAATTGATTTAATTTCTAATTTAGAACCACATATTGTTCGAGATGAAAATAACCGTATCAAACGTGTATTCATTTCTGCTAAAAACAATCAAGGTATGCAAGAATTAATAGAAGCTATAAAAGAAACATTAGCTACCGATATAGTCGAACAAAGAATTATTTTGGCGCCTAAACAAGCAAAATTACGAGCTCATTTATATGCAAAAAAAGCAGTTATTTCAGAAAAAATTGATCCTGAAGGTAACTATCATCTCCTTATTCGCTTGCCTAAAGTAGAGTTAGATCAGTTTTTTCGGTAGTATGAGTTCTACCACAAAAGAGGAGAGCATTCAATGAACTGTATCATCGCCTATGTGACTCGGGAACGTACATCCCTGTACTCGGCGCTAAAACCATCCGTGGCCGCGACGTCCCTCGTCTACATAGGCGATGATACAGTTCATTGAATACTCTCCAAAAGAGGAATAAACAATGAGTATAAATTGGTCAATGTTTGTGAGTGCTATAGGATTATTATTTGTTTTTGAAGGCATCATGCCTTTTTTGTCACCTACATTTTATCGCCACGTGATGCAACAAATGATGTTTCTGAGTGATCGAATATTACGCAGTATTGGTTTTGCTAGTATGCTCATTGGATTAATGATAGTTTTTATCGTCCATCAGTTTTAAAAAAGAGAATAAGTATGGGTAAAAGCATTGTTGTATTAGGAAGCCAATGGGGTGATGAGGGAAAAGGCAAAATTGTAGATATGCTCATGCAACGCGCAAGTGTTGCTATTCGTTTTCAAGGAGGTCATAACGCAGGTCATACGTTAGTGATTAATGGACAAAAAACTATATTACGGCTTATACCATCCGGCATTCTTCACCCCCATGCGGAATGCTTGATTGGGAATGGAGTAGTATTATCACCAACCGCTTTGTTAGAAGAAATTGAAGAACTGGAAAATCGTGGTATGGAAGTCACTAAACGCTTGCGTATCAGCGAAGCTTGTATTCTATTACTTCCCTATCATGTTGCTTTAGATCGTGCTCGTGAACAAGCAAAAGGTAAATCTGCTATTGGAACAACTGGCCGTGGTATAGGTCCCGCTTATGAAGATAAAGTTGCAAGACGCGCGCTACGTTTTGGAGATTTATTTAATGAAAAACGTCTTCGTATGAAACTCGAAGAAGTACTCAGCTATCACAATTTTGTATTGCAACATTATCATCAACATCCACTCATTGAATGCCAACCATTATTCGAACAATTATTAATGATGGTTCCACGCCTAAAACCTATGCGTGCTGATATTGTCGCCTTACTCACACAATTTCGTAATGAAGGTAAACACATGATGTTTGAAGGCGCACAAGGAACATTTCTTGATATCGATCATGGTACGTATCCTTTTGTTACTTCATCAAACACTGTTGCGGGTGCTGCTTGCGTGGGTAGTGGCTACGGACCCAAGCATCTTCATTATATTCTTGGAATCACTAAAGCATATACTACGCGCGTGGGTTCAGGGCCTTTCCCTACTGAATTAAAAGATGACGTTGCTAAGCATTTATCAACTCGCGGAAATGAATTCGGATCAGTCACTGGTCGGCCACGTCGTTGTGGATGGTTGGATATGGTCGCACTTCGACGCGCCATACAATTAAATAGCTTTTCTGGTTTATGCGTCACTAAATTAGATGTACTCGATGGTTTATCTACTATCAAAATCTGTACTAGTTATCGTTTACACGACAAACAGTACGTTGATCCCCCACTTGACAGTGATCTCTATGAAGCTTGTGAACCACAATATGAAGAATTGCCTGGATGGGTAGAATCTACCGCCAATATTCGTCATTTTGATGATTTACCTCAAAACGCGCAACAATATCTTTTGTATATAGAAAAATTAGCTGGCATTCCAATTGATATTATTTCAACAGGTTCCGACAGAGAGGATACTATTGTCTTGCGGCATCCTTATGACGATTAATGCCGAGGAGAGGAGTCGAACCTCCACAGGGTTTCCCCCACAGGCATCTGAAACCTGCGTGTCTACCAATTCCACCACCCCGGCGGCATCTCATTTAAACATACTTAATCATACATTAACTGATCTAAAGCCGTCACTTCTCCACGCGGTGTCCCTTTCATTAATTCATTCATGACATCAATCAAGCAAAGTAAGCGGAGCACATTAGGAGTAATATCGTCAAAAATAACCTTTACCCCTAATGCCGTACCCTCCGCTTCTTCAAAGGTTGCGCCTATGCCATATCCCAAACATAAGGAGGATAATTGATCGGCACGTCTTGCCATACCTGGTAATAATCCAGTAGGAGAAAACACTTCTTCCATGGTCATCGGTCGCCCATTTAAACTAAATTGAGCATTCTTCACTCGAGCCACCTTCATCATGAGTTGTGCAATATCGAAATTTGCCATTAGTTTTTCCACCATGGTTGAGCAATCTTACGTGGACCTGCAATATAAGCACGCAACCAACGAGAAAACACTATGGGGGTAAATCCAAAGCGTTCAAGAATAGTAAAAAACACTATAGCTAATAAAGCAAAAACAAACGTATATAAACGAATATGCAAAAACAAAATGAGTAAGGGGAAGGTCGCTCGAAAATCAATAAAAAACAATCTTACATTTCTTGCTGAATCACGCCAGTGCGCCATACGTCATAAACCTATTCAAATTTTCTAGCTAACGTTATACCATGGTAAAGGATGTTTTTTCATCTGGCTATAGGATCAATGTATGAATTATAGAATCAGCCTTCTTATGTTTGCGTGTTGCTTATTATATGCTTGCGCCTCCTCTGCTCCGCCTAAAGGATTCGATGTCAACAAAAGTGAAGCCTCCTTAGCTGAAGCATCTTATTCTGTCAGCCGTTCTGTTGTTGATCTCGCTGAAACCGCACAAGCAGCTCATCCGCTTCCTAGCTTAGCACCACCTCCAAGCCCTGCCACCTACGGTATGGCAGGATTAACAACGGTGGACTGGTCTGGCCCTGTTGAACCTTTAGTAAAACAAATTGCTTATGCCGCCAATTACCGAGTGCGTGTCTTAGGAACACCCCCTGCTATTCCATTATTGGTAACCGTGTACGCAAAAAATACCATGCTTGGTGATGTTTTAAGAGATGTCGGTTATCAATGCGGAAGGCGTGGCACGATTACCGTTTTCCCAGAAAGTCGTGTCATCGAGTTGCGCTATGCGAAAAATTAAGCAATTTTCTAGGATTTGTTTTGGTTTTGTTTTCATCCTATTTGCTGCTTGCAGTACCTATCAAAAAAATATTGATAATGTAGATACAACAGATATTACACAATTAGAAAATGTTAAAGTTTCTCCTTATAATTCATCTGTTACAAAAACCGAGCTCAGCCAAATGCGTATTAAATCGTTGCAAGATTCTGCTATGAGCATTGGCGCACAAGGTGGGTTGGCTTGGGCATCGGATCAAATGAATACCCGCATGGAGCGTGATAGGAAATATCTCGATAGCACTTATAATTTTTATGCCATGGTACTAAGCCATGGTGTGCTTCCTCCTGTACTAGAAGAAGGTGATAATAGCCTAAACCTTGATGATCCTAATACAATTCGCGTAGCTGATAAAACGTATAAAATTGCTCAGCAAGCACGCTTTGCTACCGCCCCGCCTACTTGGCGTGATTATTTATGGTTTAATTTTTCTAAACCCACCTTACCTGATAAAACCTTATTACCACGTACAGAGCAAGAACAAAAAGTTTGGAAGACTGGTGTATATACCGGTTGGGAAAAAGGAATTGAGCAAGCAAGCAGTATTTTTCAGCAAAATCTCGCTCGCTTAAAACGAGATTTCCGCGGCATGGTTTTATATCGTAAATTACTTCAAGAAAAAATGATTAGTCCGCCCTTTGTATCACGAACAGAATTAGGCGTCACCGGTGATGGCATTGATATGCGCGTGAATGATCAAGTATTACGAATTGTTGAACATCCTAAATTGCAAGTTAATACTAAAGGTTGGCGTGCTGTGGTAATCAAACATGACTGATTTTTTATTTCCTCAAGAACCTATTCGCTTATCCATTGATTCTGCTCATGAGATTCTCATGCACAGTGTCAAATTAGGAGCATCAGATATTACTTTTCAAACGGGTGAACCAATTTTTGCAGAAATTTATGGACGACTAAATAAAGTTACACGTAGACGATTATCTAATACTGAAATTGGCGATGTATTAAATGCCATGTACGGACCCAATGCCACCACTATTATCATGTCTGGTAAAGATATTGATACTCATTACGAAATTCGACCTAATCGTTCTGATCGATATCGATTTCGTATTAATGGTACAGGATGCATGGTAGAAGGACACGATGGCATACAAATTACTGCGCGAACTATTCCAAGCGACCCACCAACATTAGAAAGCATGAACTTGCCTCAAACCATTCTCGATGCAATTGCTCCTGAGCAAGGTGTGGTTTACGTGACAGGTGCAACTGGTTCAGGGAAAAGCACCTTGCTTGCTGCCATTATTCGAAACATAGCAGAAAATACTGAAAGCCATCGTAAAATTTTGACTTATGAAGCACCTATTGAATTTGTTTATGATAGCGTAGAAAAAACATCTAGTATTGTCAGTCAATCAGAAATTCCACGGCATTTACCTAGCTTCGCTGCTGGCGTACGCAATGCATTACGCCGTAAACCTCGTTTAATATTAGTAGGCGAAGCAAGGGATCCAGAAACAATTGCTGCCGTTATGGAAGCTGCTATGACAGGTCATCCTGTTTATACCACCTTGCATAGCAACAGTGTTGCTGAAACGATACGCCGTCTAGTCATTACATTTCCGCCTGAGGAAAGACAAGGTCGAACGGTTGACATCATCGAAACCGTACGCTTAGTTATTTCCCAACGATTAGTGCCTACACCAGAAGGCAAGCGTATTGCTCTACGTGAATATCTTGTGTTCAACGAAAAAATTCGCGATATTTTGCTAGAAACCGATATTCTCAATTTAACCCATGTCGTACGCAAATTAGTAAGAGAACATGGACGCACAATTCAAACCGATGCTCAAGAAAAATTTAAAGCTAAAATGATTACTGAACGTCAATATCGCCTAATTGTAGAACAAACCAAGCGAGAGGAAAAAGATACGGGAGGGATGTAATCAATGAAACACCTGACCTTACAAACCGTAGTATTTTCTTTCACTTTGTTTCTGAGTGCATGGCTTTTGTTTTGGGTTGAACCACTCGTTGCTAAAATGCTCTTACCACTACTCGGTGGCACACCTTCCGTTTGGAATACGAGCATGATGTTTTACCAAGGCTTATTATTACTTGGTTACCTGTATGCTCATCTCATTACTCGCTACTTAACATTACGAAATCAAGTGATTTTTCATGTCCTATTATTAATAGCTGCGTTATTTACCTTACCCATTGTCATGCCTGCTTATTTTACTACACCTAGTATCTATTACCCTATCACGTGGCTATTAACTGCTTTAATGCTCATGATTGGCGCACCATTATTTGTTCTGTGTGCAACCGCACCTTTACTGCAATATTGGTTTTCAACAACCACGCACAAGCGGGCACATGATCCTTATTTTTTATATGCGGCTAGCAACTTAGGAAGCATGCTTGCATTATTAGCCTATCCATTCGTGTTAGAACGTATGCTCACGTTGCAAGAACAAAGTATCACTTGGAGTATGACATATGGCATACTCATTTTGTCGATGATAACATGTGCTACTTTTCTCAAATCTTCTAACGTATCACCTATCCCAACAACCAAACCATCCACTTTGAATGATCAACCATCTTGGCAACAACAATTACGCTGGATAGTATTAGCCTTTGTGCCTTCCAGTTTGTTACTTGCTGTTACAACTTATTTAACAACCGATGTAGCATCCATTCCTTTATTATGGGTTATTCCACTTGCCATTTATTTACTGACATTCATTATTACATTTTCACATCAGCAATTCTTTCATCACCATTTTATGTTGAAGTTACAGCCAGTCACGCTAGCTATGATGATATTAATACTAACAACTAAAATTTCTTTTCTATCATTTTCCGCAATATTTCTATTTCAACTATTAAACTTTTTTGTTTTTGCTATGGTTTGTCATGGGGAATTAGCAAATCATCGACCATCCACTCCTTACTTAACAAAATTTTACCTTTGGATTGCTGTCGGTGGTTTATTAGGCGGCTTATTAAATGCGCTCGTTGCTCCGTTAATTTTTAACGATCTATGGGAATATCCTCTCGTATTAGCGTTGGCTTGTTTCCTAAGACCTCCGATAAAAGAAACAGGAAATAAACTATTCACCATTTTATTTGTGATTATCATACTATCGTTCTCTATCAATATCGGTACGGCACTATGGCGTATACCGGAGGTGTTTAACAGAATTGAAATTTATATCTATATGGCTGCCAATCTTCTTGTTATGCTCTATGCACAACAATCATCTTTTCGGTATGGTGTGTTAGTATCACTGTTACTTTTAATTGGATATGTTTTTCTTCAACCAGTTACTCAACATGCTCTCTTTCAAACACGCACTTTTTTCGGCACCTATAAAATTACAACGGATCAAACAGCGAGCGTTCATAAATTAATGCACGGTACCACCTTGCATGGTATGCAATACACACAGCGTGAAAAACAAAAAGAACCGTTGGCATATTATGGAAGCCCTTTACAAGAAGTTTTTTCTGTTTTACCTACCCAACCACTTCATATTGCTGCCATTGGCTTAGGAGTGGGAACGGTTGCCTGCTATCGTCGTCCACAAGATACGCTTACCTTTTTCGAAATCGATCCGGCTGTCGTAAAAATAGCAAAAAACACACGCTATTTTACCTTTTTACATCTTTGTCCACCAACCAACATTATCTTGGGCGATGCTCGTTTAACGATCCAACACGAACCCGATCATGTCTATGACATTATTATTGTTGATGCGTTTAGCTCTGATTCCATTCCTATTCATCTTTTGACAAAAGAAGCGTTAAACATTTACTTAAAAAAGCTCAAAAAAAACGGATTATTAGCTCTACATATTTCTAATCGTCATCTCAAACTCGCTCCGATTTTGGCGCGCATTGCAAATAACGTGCAATTGAAAAGCGTAGTAGGCTTTTTTAAAGTGGATTCTAACATTCATCCCCATATTCATTCTTCACAATGGGTTGTGCTCTCTCGTCAAATGAAGCCTTTACAAACTTTATTAATCTATCCTGAATGGAAGATTTTAATCGCCCATCCTAATACACCTTTATGGCGTGATGATTTTTCTAATATTTTGAGTGCGATGTAACTTACATCCTGCGAATAATATCCTGCCTATGAACCGCACATTAGCGTTTATTAGGTTTTAACTTGAGGCCAAATAATGTCTTTAAGTTCATCTTCAAACCCAAAAGATTTCATCTCTTTAATTCGTTGTGGAAATAGAATGCCATCAACATGATCGCATTCATGTTGTACCACTCGAGCATGAAAGCCCTCAGCCACGCAAAAAATAGGTTGTCCATCAATGTCATAACCACTGTATTGAATTTTTTTATAGCGTGGGACAAGGCCGCGTAATCCTGGGACACTCAAACAACCTTCCCAGCCATCTACCATTTCATCAGAAAGAATTTCAATGGTAGGATTGATGAGTATGGTAAAAGGAACAGGTTTTTCATTAGGATAACGTTCGTTATAGTCAAAACCGAACATGACGACTCGCAGATTGCAGCCAATCTGTGGTGCTGCAATGCCAACACCGCCTTTTTCCCTCATAGTGTCTTGCATGTCGCTCACAAGTTCTTTAATTTCACCATTAGAAAAATTTGTGACGGGAAGAGAGGGCGTTGCTAATTTTTCATTACCCATTTTGATAACTGATTTGATAGCCATAATCATTTTCCTGAATGTAAAATATTAGATAAAACAAATCTAACGATTGGGTGCTAAAAGGCCATAGTTCCCTACAGCGTTGCCGCGACGAGGTATTCCGACTAATATAAAGTCATACTTTACATTAGTCGGAACATCAAAAAAACTTAAAACATCTATCGGACATGGTGTTTTGTTCAGTCTCTATTACCTATTTCTAAAGAAATGGATGCTATTCCGATCGGCTATATTTAAGGCGTTGATAGAGAGAATGTTCATTAAACTGTGTCATTGCTAAGGAATCGGCATATTCATTGACTTTTATTTTATTAGATTTTAGAATTAGATATTCTATAAATGGATAGAAAATAGAATGATGATATCTAGAATCTTAGAAAAACCTTTAAAATCGCCTAAAAGCTTCTTCTTATTAGGACCTAGGGGGACAGGAAAAACGCGTTGGGTAAAAATGAAATTGCCCAAGGCTGTGTATATTGATTTATTAGATATGGAAATTTATACGCTACTTTTAGCAAATCCTCATCGGCTGATCGATTTTATACCTAAAAATTATAAAGGGTGGATTATTATTGATGAGGTTCAGCGTATTCCAGATTTACTCAATGAAGTCCATCGCTTGATAGAGGAAAACCATTACCTATTTATATTGACTGGATCCAGTGCGCGAAATTTACGAAAAAAAGGTGTTAATTTATTGGCAGGAAGAGCGCTTGTTTATCATATGTATCCTTTAATAGTACAAGAGTTAGGTGATCTTTTTGATCTTAAAAAAAATCTTTCCTATGGCATGTTGCCTGCTATTTTTTTTGAAACTGATCCTAAAGCTTATTTAAAAGCTTACGTCAACACTTATATTCGTGAAGAAGTGTTACAAGAAGGATTAACGCGTAATCTATCTGCTTTTACTCGTTTTTTAGAAGCAGCAAGTTTTTCACAAGGGCAAGTGGTTAATTTATCTGCTATAGCGAGAGATACTAGTGTAAGTTATAAAAATATTAGTAGCTATTTTGATATTTTAGAGGATTTATTACTCGGTTATCGTTTACCCATTTTTACTAAACGCGCGAAACGACAAACTATACAACATCCTAAATTTTATTTTTTTGATGTGGGTGTTTATCAAATATTAAGACCCAAAGGCATTATTGATGTACCATCTGAAATAGATGGCGCGGCATTTGAAACATTATTTTTGCAATCCTTGCGCGCGATAAATGAATATTACGAATTGGATTATCAAATTTATTATTGGAGAACACTTGCTGGTATTGAAGTGGATTTTATTTTATATGGCCCCAATGGATTTTATGCTATCGAGCTTAAGCGCTCGCAAACAGTTTCAAAAAGCGACACTAAAGGATTACGCGCGTTTAAACAAGATTTTCCTGCCGCTGAATTAATACTTATTTATGGCGGTGGAAAGCAGCAATATTTTAATGATATTCAGGTGTTACCATTTACGGAAGTACTTTTTATTTTACCTGATTTATTGAATCACCGACGTGTTTGATTTATATAAATGATCTAAAAATTATTAGGAAGAGCGAAAACTCATTTTGGTGTGCCTCCTCCTTGATCTCCACCGCTCGCTTTACCTGCATCCTTGTTCTTGTCCCGCCAATCTTTAACCTTGCTTCCTAGCGCTTGTGCTTGATCTTTACCGGTTTCTGCTCCTCTTGCTGCGGCTCCAGCAGCACCTTTCACACTACCAGCCCCTGCTTCAAAACCTTTTTTTGCTTCACCTAACACTTCACCTGGCGCTCCTTCCTGACCTGCGTGATGTCCGATCCAGCGTAGCACTTGATCTGGCACCACATGAATCAGCGAAAAACTTTTATTCAGTAGCGCAAGAATCAAGGAAGCATAAGCCGCAATAAATAGTAAAGCCTCAATAGGCCCTGCTGTAGGGAAAATTGCTCCCGCAACAGTATTAAAAGCAATATTAACAATACTGACAGCTACAATTGAGAGCAACATAGCTGCTACCAAACCAAAAATCATTAATCCAGGCCTCAAAAATATGCTGAATAATAACATCAAAGCATTTTCTGCTCGTCCAAAAAGTTCGCTTTGCCCACCTGGCAACAACAAACCCAATGCTACTAATGGTCCAGCAATAATTGCCTCAACCACTAAGATAAACCAGGCTAGCGCACCTACTGTAAAAATAATAAAAGGAATAAGCGGAGTATAAATAGCTAATAAAGCAGCAAACATAAAAAGTCCGCCTAACAAAGCTGACATGAGCGGTGTAAACACTATAGCAAGCAACGTTAATGTTGGCCCAACTGGATTGCTAACCGTATTACCAAGAATAGACCCATTAACAAATCCTATAATTCCCATGACAACTAATATTGTTAGAAGCACGAAAAATATCACTTGTAGGGCTATCAACAAACCACGCCCATAACTCTGAACATTTACTAATGGGTTAGTCACCCCGCTTTGCGANCCTGTAAATCGTTGCATGAAATCATTCAACATCCATCCAGCAAAACCATTAATGCTACTNGTCACTTTACTCAATCCACTTACTTGAGATGGAAAAGATGTGGTATTTGAAGAAATATTAATGCCTGTTCCACCCGGCGTTCCACCTGTACCTGCAGATTGCATTTGCTGAGTCACGTACTCCACTAAATAACCAGCGGCAGTATAATTATTTCGATAGTTGTATAAAGCATTAGATGAAGTATTGGATGCTGCTGCAGGATCAGAACCCAGTATTTGTAAAGTGGGAGTAGCTGAAGCTTGATTTTGATTGTTATAACTGGAAAGTGAATAATAGAAAGCACCTGCATAGAGCCATCCTTTATCACGCGCATCTTGCAACCCAGCCTGGTTAATACCTGAAGAATCTATTTGACTTTGTGCTTCATTTACCGCTGTAGTAATCGCTAAGGTATAATAATCTGCAGCGGTTTGTATAAAAGAATCAGAAAGATCTGAAAGTTGGCTCAAAAGATACGGCCAATAAATAGCAGTAACGGTGCTTTTATCTGGACCATTAGCAATACCTGCACTAAAATTATCTTTTAATGCGCAATTTTGTAGTTGTGGAACCGCACCTGGTGGAAGCATGGAGGTATCCACATATGGAGGCGTACCGCAACATTGACTTAAACTGATTCCATTAGCATTGCAGTAATCACTCGCTACTTTAGGTATAGTTGAAATATCCAATGGTCTATCATAAAGTTTCCGATACTGATAATCCGCTTCAGCAAATGCCCCCGCAACCGTTTTAAAATCAACAAACGTTTTTGACACCTCACCAATCGTCACATTGACTGTACCTGGAGCAGTCAAACCCATGATTTTATCAAGCGCATCAGTTTGTGCTGTACAAGCCGCACAACTAATTTGTCCAGCAGCTGAGGAATCTGCACAAACTGCTGTTTTATTACAAGCAACCATCGTTCCACAAGCCCCTGGGTTCCCAGGACCAAATTGTGTTGTACTTGTCATACCAGATGAAGATGGAGAATTAAGCGAACAATCTGTCCTATGATCTGCACAATAGCTTCCGCCTGCTGAACCATCACCCACTTGATAACCACTTGGTGGATCAACTGCTACAGTACTATACGATGCTGTAGCTTGACAAACCATGATTTGAAATAAAGTTTGCATATCACTGGCAGCACTCAAACCAGCTGTCGTAGAAACTTTAGCAGTTAACGAGCCAAAGGCATCATAATATTTTAATGTGGTTGTCCAAATTGAATCTGCTGCGCCTACACCTTGTACAATAACCCACATGATGATGATTTGTAAAAATGAATAACCAGTAGTGCTTGGAATAAGCGCAGCAATCCCAATCACCATGCGTAAAGGTAACCAAAGCGTACTCCATTGTTTACCTAATGGCTCGCCTTCGTGGGCTGTTTTAATGACACCAACAATAGTCACATAAACAACTATCAACACACCAACCGTTAAAATAACAGTGTTTAACGTGTTAAACATTTTCCCAAAAATTAATGGTGCTTGAGTTGGCGTAAGAATAGTGCCCATAGGCCCAAAAATCTGGCCAAGATAAGCAACTGATTGATCTTGAGAAGAATATTCAAAAAAAGGAATATTAATAGCCATGCATTATTCTCTTCGTGATTGGCCTGCCCACCATTCTGCAAATGTACAGCCTAGTTTTCGCCGTTTGATTTGAAAAATCCAAAAATGATAGCGAAAAGCATACACATAAAATAAAGCAGCTATACTCATTGCCAATAACCATGGCCAAAATAAGTGATACTGAAAAATTAAATAAAAAGCATAAAAAAGAATTCCTGTGCCTAAAATAGCAAAGAATAATATATAGAAATAATAATGGCGTGCCGTTGATTGAAGATCAGATTCTGATAATTCCAAGCGTTGCATAGCTTCTTCAAATGTTTCTTCCTGAGCAGTAGCAGGAGGCGAAAACAAATCTATCACGATACCCCAGATAGTTTTAGTATCCTCTTTGAAACCATCATAACCAAACCAACCACGGGGATTAAAAAATGTTTTGCGAGAAACTTTGAAAACTTGCCGTACTGCCATGCCCTTGTTCCTTAATAAAACAAGTAGAACATTTATTATCATTGAGGTAGTGCTGAATTACAACTATGAAAAGCAAGCTATGAAAAGAAAGCCGCAGCAATTCCGCTATGACTTGCTCTTTATATTAAACGAATGTTAGGATTTGAATTATATTGATTGGAGTATGCTGTATGATTAAACTCATGCTTCACATGCTGATACTGGTTATTCTTTATTCAGCCTCTCTTAGTATAGAGGCCCAAACCCTTTTTGGATCGCTTGGTAACAATACCAATAAAAATACTCAAGCTCCTCAAACCAAATTCCAACCAACTATTCCTTCTACTCAAGAATATAAAAGCGCTGTTGAAGCTCGTTATCAGCAATACCAACAAGAAATTGCAAATCAACTTAGAAAACAATTAACACAACCACCTACTACATCGACTAAAACACCTGGAACAACTGTTTCTGGAGGATCTGCTAGCCCTCCACTACCAACTACCAATCCACCTATCGTAACTCCTGGTACAATACCACCACTACCAAGCGCTCCCCCAACTGTAGCACCACCTTCACCAACTTATTCTAATGCTGCACCAGCTGAGCCTCCGCCCAAACAAACACCAGAAGAGCCTATATACAGTGGATTTCAAGGTACCGGTTCGAAAACCACACCAAAATCTTCCAATACATCAAGTGGCGGAGGTGGGTGGAATATTAATTATTAAGTATGAAAGGATTTTCTATGCACATGTTAAGCACGCTCAAAAAATGCATGATTATGATGATCGCTATCTTAACCCTTACTGTTTTTTCTTCATCTACTTTACGTGCGCAAGCAACAGATAACACCGATATATTGCTACAAAAAATTTTAGACGCTTTAACAAGAATAGAAACTACTCTGCTCACTTACATTCCTCAGTGGATAACAGCTGATGCCAGCGAACAACCTATGAAAAGTTTATCTGCTTATTCGCAAACACTTGGGAATAATATTTCAGTACAAAATGGTTTAGATGCTGATGGAGCAGGACAAAAAATTCAAAATCAATTACTGGATGATTTATTCGACGGCGTTGATCGTAGCAAGTTTAATACAAGCGGCCTTTCCTATACAACTTTGCTTAAAATACCCTATGCTACGTCTTCAAAAAACACTGATCCAGCTTATGTTTTTGTAAAAAACACCGCTGGATTAAATTTTCCACATTACCCACCATGGACTTATAAATTTCTTACTAAGACGATCTCAGATGCTAGTACGTATGCTGAGTATTATAATACCATTATGTCGATTCAATCCTTTGACGCCTATGTTTTAAGTGGTTTTTATGTAGATTATTTTATAAATACAACTCCACTCACTAAACAACAACAGGCTTTAATTGAGCAAGCCAACAATACGAGTTGGTTCACCCAAGTGAGCTCTCAATATATTGGCTATGTATTACGCCAAATTTTGCTTTATGAATCACAAGCCTTTGTTGTCTTAACTGAATTATTACAAACTACCAAGCAACTACTAGCAGCACAAGCTATGAATAACACCTTGTTGATTTTAAATAGTCAAGCAAATGAGAAAAAATTATTTCAAAAAGCTGCCGGTATGCCGGTTACGCCGTAATGCCTAAATTCGATTTAGCTGCATCTCATGAATTTTGGAAAAATTACGATGACCCGATGATTTATCGGGTCATCGCATTCATGGAAACCGTTGAGAATTTCACCTTAGATGGCAACCCTACTTTAGAACAAATCATCGATAAAATAGGTGTGGGATTAGATGCACTCAGTAGCTTTGAATTAGGCAAAGAAAATCAGGTTGTCACATTATGCGCACATATCAAAACATCCCGCATTCTGCGTTTACTACAAGCTATCGATACCATTGACCCAGGCTCTGCTTCAAAATTATTAATGTATGCCGAAGAAAATAATACTCCTGATAATATGATGGCAGGTTTATTTTTACGACGTAATATTGTATTTGAAAGATTGCGCTTATTAGCACGAGTATTTTCACCTGAGCGGTTTGATTTGGTATTAAAAATATTAGAGCAGCATGATTAATTGGCTACGAGAAAACGCACAAACTACTTTTTCTTTTTTTACGCGAAACGATTTTCGTAAGGAAATGACATTTGTTATTCTTCTAAAAATAATTGCACTTTTTTTGATTTGGCAGCTTTGTTTTGCTACTACATAAATTAATTAACATCATCTTTTCAATATGTTACACAAAAAGCATCTTCATTTTTTTATGCTATCCTTAATAAAGATATTGGTAGCTTAGCATGAAGGTTCTTATGAAAAATAAGAAAATGCGTAAATTAAGAAATCAATCAGGTGCCTCTGCCATCGAATATTCGTTGGTGATGGGGCTTGTTACTCTTGTATTATTAGCTTCTTTAACTACCTTAGGAGAAGCAATTGCAAATTTTATCAATCAAATCGGGATTGAAATTGACAATACCGGCAACCCTCAAGGACCACCAGGATGGGATCCAGCAGGTCCTCCGCCTTAAATCTTAAATAACCCAGACAGAAAAGCCACCTTTGCTATAAAAAAATTCATTTTATTCATGTAGTTAAATTAACTTTTATCTCCCTGTGCTTTTTAAATCTTGTGCTATGCTTAAAGATGTAGTGAATAATATTTAATCAACTTGGAGGAAGGTAATCATGACTACCGTACGATTGCAAGCGCGTCCATTGCGTAACCAACGCGGTGCTTCAGCGTTAGAGTATGCTTTAGTTATTGCATTGGTTGGCTTAGTAGTACTCACAGCGTTAGGTACATTGGGTACTAAAATAAGTGAGTATTTAGGTTTAGTAGAAGCACAAATACCAGCAACTCTATAATAATTATAGATAAGATGATGGTAATAGTAATATAAGATGATGGTAATAGTAATGTAACCATAAAAACCTGGTTGTGCCTCTTAAAAAACAACCGGGTTTTCTTTTTTAGCTAACTCTTCTTTTATACTACCCACACCATTTTTTTGCTATATCAGTAGCGCTATTAATCAAGGAAGTAGAAACGGTAATATTTTTTAATAATAACGATTTTTTAAGCGCCTGTTGTCGAATAACAGG
>C687J35021_10000809_pt1 | contig 24059 bp, 32 predicted proteins | sample RifCSPhighO2_12_FD_35021 | JGI IMG/M metagenome (IMG submission 35021) | reverse complement strand
AACCATTAATAACAACTCTGGTTAACAAGACAAGTAAAGTGAACAACAAAACCTATTATGACTTAGAGTGATATTCAACCTATGTGTTGACCCCCAACAAGGTATGGCAAAGAAATGACTAAAAAACTTTGCCATACCTTATTTTGTTGTTATTATAACACAAAATATTTATATCAGTTATGATATAAACAATTAAATTCATTAAAAACAGTTTGGAGGAATAAAATATGGCAAAGAAAGATGTAGTGGTTGATGAAGAATTGAAACCCTGGCAAGAAGAGATAAGTAAAGAGGAATACTTATTAGCCCTAGAGGGTGGAGGCAGATATGGTGTTGGGTATGATACAGTTACAGGAAAGTACTACAGGTCAGATATGTCAAACCCAGCATATTTAGAGAAGTTGGTAGCAAGGAAACAGAAGAGACTTGCTAAGAAAGAGAAATATAAGGCGTATGTTGAGCGTCGGATTAAGAATGCGGAGGAGAAAGCGTACAAATTAGGAAAACGTGAAGCATTCAAGTCAACAACTTTTGAGAGGAGGGTTGCGGCAGCATTTAGTAAGGGTGTTAAGAGTACCAAACCACAATTAACTAAGCAAAGTAGAGCTGAGAGGAAGTTGTTGCAGGCCAAGAAGTTAGAGGCTGAAGCGAAAAAGTTATTAGGCAATTAACAACTCAACAGAAAAGACTTAACTATCCAGTTAATTTGCGAGAGTGTGAACGAGTGTTTATTGGGTTGTTCCTACATGGTGGGTCCTCTTTTTCCCCAATATAATTTGTTTACACCGCAAAAGAATATTAAGATGATAGTAAAGTTATGTTTTGTGGGTTAGCACTTGTTTGATTATTGCATCTATTTTTAGCATTTCTGTTTCTATGACTTTGTAATCTTGTTCTGTTGTTATAAGGAGTTTGTTTATGAAGTTTGCTTTGTGAATTATAATAGTATCATTATTTATTTGGAGTATTAATTTGTCACCAGGTTTCAAGTTCAGTTTACGTTGCCAAGAAGTGGGTAGATGTACTTGCCCTCGACGAAGAATTGTACTTATAACCAGATTATTCATTGTTACTCGTGCTTATTTGTTTGTGAGTTTCGAGTATATATATTTTGTTGTATTGGGATACTGGTTATCTTTTTTGCAAAAACCATTTTTAATCAGAAATGGTTAAATTTTTAAATTGTTTTATAAAGGTATGCCAACCGTTGGCATTTTTGGCATTTTTGGCATTTTTGGCAGAAGTTTGTCGACGGTATCCCCCTTTGACATGAGCGTACCCTGTATTTTTATAGTAGATACTACATGAACTCACATAATATGATTTTTAACAACAAATTTTGGAGCGTGGTCGTATGCAATCTATGAAAAGATTTATTAAACAAACTAGGGGTGCAGGACCTTTAGCAAGTCCAGTGACTTGGTTATTCTTGATTGCGGTTGTTGGTATATTGTTTGCTTCTGGTACACTAAAAGTGCCTAGTTTTGGTGGTGGTACACTTGCAGCCCAACCAACTAGTAATACAGTTGTGAATGCACCAACAATTAACGTACCAGCCGAGGATACAACCATAACGTTGTCAGCAACGGACAAGTATGATAGTTCTATAAGTATTAAGGGAAACCATCAATACAGAACCAGACAACCAGGCGAAGCTGATTGGAGTACGTGGTCTGCTGTAGCGGATGCTGGGACAGCAACTGTGGGTAGTTTGGCTAATGTTCAAGTTGCATTCGGTCATGCGAATATGAGTGCTGGAACAATAAGGGCATATGCTCAAGTTGCCGAATTCCAGTTGAGGGGTGAAGGTGCTAAGACATTAAGTTCAAAGACGATGATAAGGAATGGTACTGTCACCATTCGAGCATTCAATGAGGAAGGTCAACTAGTTGCTGAACAGACTAATGAAACTCTTGGTGCTGGAGACGTTGTATCATTGAGTGGGGATATACAAGGTCAATTTGAGAGAGGCGCACCTTATGGTGGGGTCTTAGTCTATGAACACAACAGTACCGTCTTCGACTTTGATGGGATGGTGTTGAGTGTTGACGGTGTGTCAAAGAAAGTCAACGTGCCAACATTCTATACTTTGGCTAGCACAGTAGCTAAAGCAAGAGCATTTGATGTGCCACCTTTGACTAGCACGACAAAGAGACAGCTAACTGTGAACATAGATGTTGACGACACTATTGGTCCAAATCAGGGAGAGAACTTGTTGATAACCTTCTACCCAAGAGAGTACTTCTTGAATACTCAGACGGATGAGTACGAATTGGGTGTTGAGGATGAGAACGGTAATGCCTTGAATAAAGGAGCAACTGTGTTCACATTGTACACCGATTAAGGTAGTTAACAAAAATTTATTTTTTTTAATTTTTTTAATAAAGAACCTTTTAAGTATGGCAGAAAATGATTAATTATGATAATGATACAATTGTTGGAGAACTCATAAGATGCCTATTAGTTCGCTTATACCCTGGACAGCAACCTTATTATTGCTCATATGGTTAGGGACTAAGGGTAAGATAGGTTATACATTAAGTAACATAATATTACTCATACTATTCTTGTTCGCTAGAGTTGTTATTGATGAGAAGATTGGGGGTTTCTATTCCTTAATGGCTTTAGGAGTGTTAATATTTAACATAATCGGTTACTCCCTTGAACAGAGGACAGGATTCAACCTGTTCGGCAGCAGACTAACAGGACCAGCAGGCTTCTTCGGTATCCTTGTGGTGGGTACTCTTCTGACGTTTGTGATACGTAATCTTGCTGGTCCTGGGAATGCTGCTAGTGTGATTGGTGTTCCTCAAAGTCTTGCAGTCAGCCCTGGTATTGAGAATTGGTTTGCTCCAACATTAATTAGTAGTTTGGGGTATTTGGAGAATAGGTTCTTTTATGGTTTAATATTAGTATTCAACAGTTTAATAGCATTAACACCAGTAGTATTTCTTGTTCAATCAATATTTGGGTTGATGCCTCTGATATTTGCTAGTTTAGCGTTTTCAGTTTTTCATTTGGCTGTTTTTGCAATAAGTGGTATGTTCTTCGCTCTACTTGCTTTTATATTGATGAGTTTGGTGGCCGTAAGTCCATTGGGTGGTGAGCCTGGTAATGTTGCGCATTATCAACATAATGGTATTGAGAGTTTGCCTAATACGTTGGCGGTGGTGGCATGAATAATAAAGGAGTTTTTAATCCGTTATTGTTGGTTTGGGTAGGTGTAGGGTTGGTAATCATAGGGATAGCTTTAGCTAGTATGAATAATAGTAAGGTAATAACTCCTGGGCAAGGTGTTGCAAGGGATTTTGTGTGTGATGTTGGTATTGATGAGGAATCAGCAGTTTTGACTGGTGGGTTAGTGACTACTGGTGTGGGTTTTAAGAGTGTTGATTGTAGGGTTACTAAGTTGAAGAATAGTTGCGGCTTATTCTCTTTAGCTTTATTTAGGGAGAGTGGTAAAGTAAGTGTTTTAGATAGTAGGGGCGTAATTGCTAGTAAGGATTTTGAGACATCAGTTTTCGGAGGAGATATTACTGTATCTTTGAGTGGTTGTACTATTGATAATTCTCTGACTTTCAGGATTGTTGATGAGGAAGGTAATTTACAAGATGGTGAGGAGGTGTTATTGATATGAAATTTACAAAAGCACTCATTGTGTTGTTTATGTTGTTAACATTAACAACGATTGTTAGTGCAGAAACCACAAGCAGTATCATAAGCAAAACCGTCGTTAGTAATAATGGTTACCAAGTTAGTTTTGAGTTGAACACTGGATTACGCTTCACTGATAGAACTGAGAAAGGGTTAGTTGAACTACAATTCAGGAGGAGTGGTAGCGGTAACTTTCTCGGAATAGTATCACAACAAAACACTTGTAATGTACAAACGCCGTGGAATGTGCATAGAGCTTATGAGTTAAACACACCAATAGGTGGTAGTGATAAGGTAAGGTTAGACTTGGTATCAACTAATATACCAAGTGGTGTTTGGGATGTTTATTTAGTGCAAGTTAATCAATGTTGCACTGATGGTGTGAAAAAATATAGTTGTGTTGCCTTACAACCTTATGGTTGGGGCGAGAAGATTGACACGGTTATAGTACCAGAACCTGGTATTGACCAATGTAATAATGCAGATGGTGCTTTAGAATATTTAAGGAAAGTCGGAGATTTTGGTTGTAAAGCAGCAACATGCTTAAACCCATTAACTAGTAATAGTGTGGCAGCATGCACAGATAGGGGAGAATGTTCTGAGGGTGCTGTACAGACGGCAAATTGTAAGAATGGCGACATTATTGATGTGAGAAGGTGTGTGGAGGGTAAATGGATTACTTTGAGTAATGTTTGTAAAGATGGCACACCACTTCCTACAGTACCACCCATCATTCCACCAAAGGATGATACCTCAAATTTTTTTATTGAAGCAGTAGTTGTAGGTATGGGGGTGTTAGGTATTGGTCTGGGTTTTGCTAAATTCGGCATTATTGGAGCAATTATAGGTGTTTTTGCTGGTGTTATTATAGGTATAATGATTGTTGGTGCATTATTATGAGGAACATGGTAATGGATGGAGGGTAAATTTTATGAAAACTAAAATAATGTTGTTATTGATGGTATTGTTGCTTAGTATGTTAGCATCTAATGTTATGGGTGACACAAGATTTCAGAATATACTTGTACCTACTGGAAGTAGTACTATAAGTGGCACTATGAACTTCTCAGTAGAGGTTAATGGCACTACTTACCAGAAGTTGAGTGGTGTTCCAGAGACTAACATAACTAATGTGAGTTTCTACATAACACCAAGTGGTGGTAGTGAGCAATTTGTGTGTAGTAACACAAGCAATCCTTCTAATGGTTCTTATACTAATTGGTCTTGTGATGTAGTGTCAGGTAATTTTTTCTTTGACAGTACTACTTACACTGTCACAGCAAAGATTTATAATGGTACTGGTGCTAACTTCACAGAAATTAATAGTACTAGCGTAACACTTGTTGAGAGTGATAATACTAACCCTGTAGCAACCATTACTAGCCCAACAAATAATGGGAGGGTTGCGGCAGCATTCACTCTAACAGCTAGTTGTAATAATGCCAGTAGCGGAACATTATTGTTTGGAGCAACGACATACACCATGACTGTTAGCGGTTCAGTGGGTAGTGAGACTTGTAGTTACACATTTTCGAGTGGACAACCGGCTGATAAGATATATGGTGATGTGGCCGTAACAAGTACTGATGAGAATAGTGATAGCACCACAGGAGGCACAATAACTGTTGATGTGCAAACAAGGAGCGGTAGGAGCATTAGTGGCGGTGGTGGAATACCTCTATCACTAATAGACCAACCAGCAACCGCTTCTGCTACAACAATATTAGGTATTGAAGGTACTGATAGTGGCGGTGCTTTGAGCTTGGATGCCTTCAACATAATACTGTTAATAGCGGCGGCAGGATTCCTTGTTTTACCTCAACTAGCTGCTTTCCGTGTGCCTGGACTTGCAGTAGTATTTATTGTATGGGTTTTGCGACTAATCATGTAAGGTGTTATGCATTGGGAATACTACTTAAAGGTAAGAGAGGATTTGTACAGTTTTTGCCATTATTAGGTGCTATACCGACGATAATTTTAATTATAGGTTTCAGCATATTGGCGTTATTGGCGGTATTACTTGGTTTGTTTGTAGCTTTTAACCTATTACAACTCGTTGGTGGTGCTTTGTTGATTATTGGGGGTTTGACTTATTTGCAGGGTAGGTATGTTCCTAAGTTTATATTCATTATCGGTTTTATATTGATAATAGCACCTATGGTTCTGGAATTCTTGAAGCCTTTGACTTTGGGTAATGTATTATCGATGTTAGGTGGGTGAGATGTTGAATAAAAAAGGTAATTATTATTATTTATTAATAGTGATAGTTGCAATAATCTTCTTAATTGGAATAGTTGGTCGTGGTCCATTACAGATAGAGGTAGCTAATAAGGATGTTAATAGGGACATTGCTTTAAGAAATTGTTATAGTTTACAAACTAGTTGGCTTGATGATTCAAACGCATTATTCAAAGCAACTGGGAAAAAAGAGAGTTTTGATTTGTTAGAATGTAGACGATGTCCATTAAGTGATTTGAATATTTGTACGAAATATGGACCAGTGACACCAGGATTTGAGCCTTGCACTTCAGCTAGGCGTGGAGGAGCACCAGTGTATATTAATGACCAAAATCTTTGTTGCACTAAGGAAATGGCTTATGCATTGGTTGGACATAGTAATTTTGAGCAAGAAGCAGGAATAAGTTTAGAAAATGTTGAGGCTAAATATAATGAACAATGTAATGGAATAGTGACAACAATACTACCACCTGAAAATACTGAAGATGATGTTGTAGTTATATTGCCAGTTCCTAATCATGGTAAAATTGAGGATAGTGAAGGTTTTTTTAATAAATTTTTTAATGCCATAATTGGCTTCATAAAATCAATATTTGGCAAGTAATTTTGAGAGAATATTCATGAAAAAGATTACCTCAATAGGAATAAGTTTATTTAGCGTGATAATAATGCTCACAAGTTTAGTTATGGGTGTGAAGGCTGAAACTAATTCTTATTCAGAATTATTAAACAAAAGTGTAAGATGTACAAATTCTGCCGATGAATTGTTATGTGATATGTTTAATACAAGTAGTGTGGATTTCACTGATACTTGGGCAAGTACACTACAAAGTTCTTATACTTCTGACAGTATTAAAATGACAGCAACTGCAATTGACCCAACAGCAAATAATCTCATAAGAAGTCAAACAAACAATTTAGATGGCACATCTGCTTCTGGTTTTACTTGTGAATGGAAATCATTTGTTTATGTGACAGAGAATGATAATGGTTATTTTGAGTTTGGAAATCTAACAAGTTATGAAGGTGGTTTTAGTATTCGCCATACCGATGCTTTAGGATATTTAGTAGATGGTGTGAGCTGTGCCCCTAATGTTGGTGATAATAACACTTATGGAATACATATTTATGCAGGAGGTAATTATGAAGCAAGATGTACCATAAATGGCATAGAATATTCTACAATTACTGGTACGAACACTTTTTTAAATAAGAGTGATATGTATTTTAAAGGGTTTTCGTGGAATTCTGGGAGAACTGATACTTATTATGTTTCGTGTTGGAATGGCAATTATAGTGATGCACCTTATAATAATTCATTACCAATAATAGTTAATCTAACTATAACTCCTTTACCAGCAATTGATACAGATAACCTTACTGTTGTGTATAATGTTACAGATGTGGATGTTGGACAAACACTAAGTAGTCAAATTCATTGGTTCATTAATGATGTAATGAATGGTAGTTTAGAGAACTTGACTAGCATAAATGAATCATTAACAAATGGTAATGACAATATCACAGTTATGGTTAGGGGTTTTGATGGTTTAAAAAATGGGGTTTATGTTAATTCTTCAGTATTAAATATTGGAGATGCTACAGCTCCTGTTTTCCTAGCAAATTCTACAAATGTCGCCTCAGTAACTGTTAATTATCAAATAAGTATAATAGTTAACATTAGTGATTCTGGGAGTAGTGTGAATGTTGTAAGAGTTGAGGTTGAAGACCCTAATGGTTTGAAAAGTAATTTAACAATGAGTTTAGCGAGTGGGAGTAGTGATGTAGGGCAAGTAGGAGAATATCAACGGACATATACCCCAGGTATTGTTGGGACTTTTTATGTGAAGTTTTTTGCCTCTGATGGTAGTGGTAATTTAGGTTCTACTGTTGACAGAATTTTGAGTTTTGATGTTGTGGCAGCATTAAGTGGTGGAGGGGGTAGTACTGGTGGTGGCGGAGGTTCTACAACTGTCATTGTTGATTCTAGTAATCAAACTGCTGAGTTAATGTATTCTGTAAGTAATCCTTACAGTTTTAATATCTTATATACACCAGGTACACAAACAAAAAATATTCGAATTACGAATATAGGTAATAAGGCGTTTAATGGGGATATTATCATTGGAGAACAACTGAAGCCTTATCTGGTTGTGAATGTGTGTGATTTGTTGACTAACTTTTGCACAAGTTCTTCTACCATAACCATACCAGCACGTCAAGCTGTCATTTTAAAGCTTGATTTAACATTTATAGATAGAAGTATAGGGAGAGGTACAGAGGGGATTATAAGATTTGATGGTGTGGAGAGTAGTGGGGAATTAGGTGTGATTATTGATAGGTTTGCGGTGATTGGCAGTATGCAATTGTGGTATGCTGATAACTTGGCCGGAGGCAATGAAAGAACCGGGTTAGTATTATCTGTGCTAACTCTTATAGGTATTATTGTGTTTGTAGCTTTTGTGGGGTCTGAGTTATGATGAAATATCGTGCTAAAGTAGTAATGGGCATTATTGGTACGTTAATATTATTGTTGAGTGTTTATAAGGCTTTGGCAGATTATACGGTAATAACAATTGATGAAGACACACAAATAGGGCAACAACAGAATATATTAGCATCAAACTTAGAAATTCAGCAACAAGTAACACAAGAAGATAACGAAAAAACGTTGGTTAATATGAAATGGGTTAAATGGTTATTAATTGGCGGTATAATATTACTTGTAACAATGTTGGGGGCACATCTCTGGTTAGGATTATTCATATTCCAGAATTTAGCCTTTGTAGTACTAACAAGTTTATTGTTAATTGCAATGTTAATTTTGATGAGAATTATATAAACAACATGGAGGTGAAAAAATGCCACTAAGTGGAACGGTATTGTTTGCAGCCATAATCGGTATTGTGGTTACCTTTTTTGGTAACATGCTCGGGCCGTTGAGAGTGGTAAGGAAACCCTTATCATTCCTCGGTGTTGTAGCTGTGATAGCATTGGCTTTGGCCTTCATAGGCTACCCACAAATAAGTGACTTTGTGCAAGCAAACACAATAACAGCATTCATTATGGCTGTTGCTGTAGTAATTGCAGGTGCTGAAGCAGTAAGTGAGCTGGTAGGACTGTGAAGTCTTGTCAGTTGATTGGAATGAAGTGTTAGTCTAAGTTTACTTAGGTTAAACTTCCCAAAAATATGGTCATACCAAAAAAGGTAGGTTTGTTAGCATTCTTATTAGTTATGACACTAATAAGTTCAGGTATTGTTAATGCTGAAAATGGTATTATTTCAGAAATAAATAATGCTACAGTAAGGTGCACAAATTCTGCTGATGAATTATTATGTGATATGTTTAATACAAGTAGTGTAGATTTTACTACTAAATGGGCAAGTATAAGTCAGGGTTCATATACTTCTGATAATGTTATGATGTCAGAAGCATATACGGGTTCAACTGCTGACCTTATAAGAAGCCAAGTAACCACTTTGAATGGTAGAGATGCTTCAGGTTTTACTTGTGAATGGAAATATACAGAAACTGGTGTTGATACAGCTTATGTTGATTTTGGTAATTTAACAACTTATGAAGGAACAATAAATAATCTTCATACAACTACTGGATATAAATTTAATAATGTTAATTGTGGTGAGGCATCAAATCAACAAAACAAAAATGCTACTTTTACTGTTCATGTTTATGATGGTGGTAAGTATGAGGTCAATTGTGTTATTGATACTATAAGGAAATCTACTATTACTGGAAATCATACATTTTTAAATAAAACAAATATGTTACTTAAATCTTTTGCTTGGAACTCTCAGACAACAAAGTTTTGGTATGTTTCCTGTTACAATGGAAATTATACTGATGCACCATATCTTGCTTCTACTGATACTACTTCACCAACTTATAGTAACTTACAAAATAATGGTTCAACAACTACTCTTGTTGATGGTAATGTTAGTTTTGGTGTAAATATTCTTGATGAAACAAATTTAAGCAGTTATATTATTAGTGATAATCTTACTGGAAGTTGGATTAATGATACAGTAGTGTTTAATACTGTCAATTCTATTACTATTAATACTTCTAAATTAGTTATAAATACTTATAATCAGTACAGTTGCTGGATTGTTTATTTTAATGATTCATTAAACAACAAAAATTCTACAGTAGAATCGTGTTTTAATGTGGCTAATACTTTACCTACAATTACTATCAATTATCCCAATGATGGTTATTCGGATAGTCTTAATTTAAGTGTTAATTTTACTTACTTTGATTTAGATTCTCAAACTGGAATTTGTAATCTTCTTACAAATACAACTACAATAAATAACTTTACTGTGAGAAATACTTCGACTTCTATAATTTCTGGTAATTCTGTTAATTTATCGGTTAATAATATGGATACTGAAGGGACTTATGGTTGGAGAGTTAATTGTTCTGATAGTGTTAATTCTGTAGATAAATCTAATAGAACATTTAATCTTGATTTATCAAATCCTACAATTACTTTTAATAATCCTGTTGCTAATAATAATATTTTTGGTAAGGATTCAAATATAACTGTAAATGTAGATGTGACAGACAATCATCTTGTTTATGCTTGTCAAACGAATATTACTAATTCGACAAGTAATATTTATACAAATTTAACATCTAATATTAATTTATCATCTTATACAATTAATTCTAATATTTCTTTGCCAAGAAATGATAATTATTTAATTAATGTTACTTGTAGTGATGCTCATACAAAGAAAATAATATCTAATTATAGTATTATTAAAGATATTGTTAAGATGGAATTGGGCTATACTACTGAAAGTAATACTATTATTACTGTGAAAATTAAAAATTCTACAATACCTCTTGATGGTTTTGGTACATATAAAGTGGATGATAGATATAATTTTTGGTATGACTTTTCGCAAACAACTATAAAGAATAATATATCAAGAGATTTTATTGTAAAAATAAGTAGTAATAAAAAGTTAAATTATATAAATAATAATTTGTTTTCTGGGTGGTTTGTTGCCGGAGAAGGATTAGGTGATAATTGGATTGATATGAAATTATGTAATGGAGAAGCTGCATATTTAGTTAAAAATGTGGGGCAAGAAAATAATTATGAAGTTACTATAAATACAGTAGAAACTAATTTAAGTTTTTGTTCAATAGGAGGGTTGAATGTAATTTCTGTATTTGGTAATTATACATTAGATAATACGTCACCAACCGTTGCTTATTCTACTAACACACCTAGTGATGGTGCTTTGTTGACGGCAAGATTAGTTATCATAAACTTGTCTTATACTGAAATACATAATGATACTTTCATAATAACATTTGATGATGTTAATTATACAGGTTCGCAAATCACGTCTAGTAACGCATATTTTTATAGAAATTTTAACAACATAGATGATGGTGTACATACTTTCTCAGCATACATAAATGATAGTGCAGGTCAGATAAGCAGAGTTGTTCAAAGAACAATAGAAGTAATCGTGTCAAGTATTTCAGGTGGAGGAAGTGGTGGGTCAAGCCCAACAATACAATTCACAGACATCAATACTGCTACTGACGATTATGTTCATTTATCAAACACAAAACCGAGTATGGGTGATAAAGTGTATTTCACTGTCAGTCTTTATGCACCAAATGGTATTGAAGACGTTAGACTATATTATAGAAGACAAGGTAACGTTGATTTTATTGACCAAAAAATGCAATACATAGAGGGTACTGATAAGTTCGAGACAAGTCTCGGACCTTACAAAGAACAAACAATAATAGAGTATTATGTAATAGCAACGTACTCAGGAGCAAGCATACAAACACCCACAGAACCAGCAACACTCATTTGGTCTGACCAGATGGTGAGTATCGCATCTCCCAATATTACAAACTACAAAAACACTGTCCAAGCCTGGATTACTACCAAAATCCCAGCCTTTTTTGCCCAAATACCCTATCTCTTGCATAGCATAAACCCATTTAAAGGGCCTGAGGTCATACAACCCCTAACCATAACAGAAACAACAAACATACCGGGAATCCCGGTAATAATCCCCCAGAAACGTACACCAAACGTGGATATGGACTTGGTAGTAAAGTATATATTACTAGGTAGCATAGTACCCCTGGTACTCTACTTCATCCCTGTTACAAGAGGGTTTGTGTTGTTAGCATTGAAGGAGTTACTTAATCCATGGATTCCTATAATAATCTTTGTTGCTTTACTCTTATGGTGGTTTGGTGGGGGGTTCTAGGTGTTAATCGTGGTCAATAAAGCCCCTTTAGATGCGACTTTAGAAAGTGTGGTGTTAGTGTTACAACGGTTATTAAGGGATAATAGTAACAACCGTGATAACCCCAAGATTAAGGCAATACAAAGGGCATTGAAACCTTTGCAGAAGACTTTGGAAAAATGAGACTGTGTGTATTTCTATTTATGCTCTTATTGTTTGGTTGTCAAACAAATGTGAATAACACACAAAATGAATATATTAAGTTTGTTCCGAAAATTAGTGATGTTGCTCAACTAACTCTAAATTATCATTTTGTTCCTGAACTGAGTACAGAACGTATGTTATGTTTATATGGTGATATAGGTAATAATGGTATGATAAGTATTAATGAAGTTTATTTTCCTGTACAATTAAACTCTACAGAAAGTTATATATTTACAAAATCATGTCCACTTTACTACAATAAAAATTTTTTATTAGGTACAATACATAACCACCCTAATAGTAATTGCATACCTAGTAGTTTTGATGTCCAAGAAAGAGTCAAAAGTTGGTTGTACTTAAACTACACATATAATTATACCAAACGCATCATTGAAGGAATAGTTTGCGGAGAAGTTTACAACTATTATATTGTTAATGTTTAACAATAAGGATTTTAAAGTTTGTTAACTAGCTGCTAACTCTTAATGTACTGTATCTTTTCCTTTTCTTTCTTCTTCTTATTCCATCTGATTTTAACCATACCAGCAACATAAGTAATTCTCACCAACCTAAGTTTCCACATAAACATCAACAAATACTTCACCCTATCACGTTTATGTGAACTCAAGAGTTTATATGGTATTTGATATACTTGTTCATATAACCTAGATAAGTTACTATAATCACACTCTCGCAAATAAACAGCCATCTTATTGACAAGTGTTCTCTCATAACTATTAAGTTTCCAATTCTCTTGCCTACCAATATTATAACGTTTAGGTGCTAACTTAAACTTATATTGACTCATCATCTTGCTCCACAACCTCCTCCTCGCCACCATATTCCTTAGTCAAGCCAACAAATATTTCTTCAGCATCCCAATCCCTCCAACCATGCTTATCACCCAACAACTTTAATATATCACTATTAGGACTAACATGCTTATGTCTAGTAGGTGGAAATTCTATGGGTACATCATACCTATGCCCAACAACTAACATACCTTTACCCACACCAAACCTGGTAACCCTTTCCAAATCTTGTTTAGGAATATATCTTATTTCCTGCATCTTCTCAGCATCCTTATAATCTCCTTGCAACTGCATATAAAAACTGAACTGTCTCCTAATAACAGGCTTCAAATCAATAGGTCTTTGCGTATCACATATCACATCAATGCCAGCACGCCCCAGAGTCCTCCCCTTTCTCAACAATTGATTAATGAGAGGAGCACAAACATCCCAATTATTATAATCATGAATCTCCCTAATATGAAATACTAACCTATGATTTATTAGACGCTTAATCATAAACTTAACAGCTTTCTCCAACACAATACTATAAGCTATTTGTTCTTCATCTTGAGTAAAAGTTAAAGCACTATTAAAACAACTAATCCGCTTATTATCCTTAAATACTTGTAACAAATCTATCTTCTCAACCTTATCATTAAACAACCCAGTCTGCAACCAACTCTGTATTCTTACCTTAATCATATTCTTCTGAGATTCTGAAACTCTAAACATTGTACGATTCCCCCGAAACTCATTAGTAAACAACACATCCCAGACATCCTGCATATTAACTTCAAACCCATACTTCAACTGAAAACTATTCAAAGTATGCCCCAAACTCTCAGTACCACCAAGCAACCTCCTTAAAATATCAATACTTATATCCTCCAACTTGAAACTAACAACCCTAAAATTCTTTGGTAATTGAGGATAACTATACAAATTTCTCCCACAAAACAATAATACTTCATCATCAAACCCCATTGGTTCATACTTCCAATTAGTATGTAAGTCAGGAAAATTCTGCATATACATAAGCATCCTCGAATCATCTTCAGGAATGCTATAACTACAATTCTCAAACCTACCACTGCTATCAAAATCCAGAATTTTGCAACCTCTAAACATATACAAGTTCTCAACCTCAAATTCGCCAGCAGTAGTCTTCCCACTACCAGTCTTCCCACTCCTTATCGTACTATTACTAAAACCATGAACATTAATATCCTTCACATTGATAATCTCCTCAACCATCAACTCACTTCCTCTTCCTCAAACCCTTCATCACCATATATCTCATCAACTTGTTTCTCACTTAACATTTTCTGTCCAATAGGTACAGCATCATCACCAACTCCTTTAAGTACAGTAGCCTTCCAAAACCTGTCATGCCCAGCAATAATGTCTAATAAACGTAACTTACGAAAACAATAATCAATAAGACCATAAAGGTTCTCCTGTTTCAACATATCCCTTTCTTCCCACTTATCCAAAACAGACCATTTTCTCTTATCAACACCCTTCTGTTTCTCCAACAATTCCATCTTAACAATACCATATAACTTCCTTGCAGCATCATAATGGTCAGTTTCAACTAAGCTTCTGCTTTTCTCAAAATCCCATTCACCACCCCTATTAATTATGTTCTGGTCAACAGCGAAAAACATTGGTTGTTCAACAACTTGTTTATCACCTTGTCTGTTAATAGTCGTAACTCTTCTCTTAACTATGTAAGGCCCGACTTTCGTTAATCTATCCAATAATGCATAAACTTGTGCCTTAACCATTATTTAAACAACCCTTTTATTTTTCTTAACTTTAGCATATATAGGTTTGTAAAGTAATTGGCAAGGTATCAGTTTGCTTTGTGCTTTCTTAAAACTTGTAGTCAACATTATCTGCTCACATCTTGTACAATGAAAAGACTTCATGTGATAATCAATGTTTTTAACAACAAATTTATGTTTCATTATTTATTCCTCCTAAAAATGTTAAATAATTTTTTCGGTTTGGGTATTTCCAAATCCTTCTTTTGATAAACACCAAACTTAGACTTCATATCAGCCAAAGCCTTATTCACCACTCCAAACTCCACATTCTTAGTACTTAATTCTTCAATTTTATCATTATATTGCACTACCAACGCATTATAATCAGCTCTAACTGTTTCAATATTTATTGCTAACTTATTATACTCATTCTTCTTAATATTTATTTTTGCCACCACCCTTGCTAGTTCCGCCTCCATAACCTTAACCTTATTAATCAAACTTTTCAAATTCTTATCAGCCTCAACCTCATTAAGCAACAAAGCCAACTTATCCTCACCCTCTTTTCTCTTCATAACTTCTTGAGCAAAACGCTCATCTTTACGCTTCAACTCCTCAGCCAAAGTATGTATATCCTTTTCCCTCTGCTTCACTGTAGTATCTGTCTCTATCTTCTGGAATATTTTAGCAATTTCTGTATCAGGCAATTTCTTACTCATCCTCTGTTCCATATCACTTATGAGTTGACGTATTTCCCTATTCTCATTCCTTAACTCAGTATTCTCTCTTGTAAGGTTTATTATTTCATCATCTAACTCAGTAGCAACACCAACCTCTATTTTTGATAATTTAGTTTCATCTTTCATCACAACATTACCTCTCCAACGTTTTAATTATTTGTTGCCTTTGGTCAGGCAATTGAATCTGTTGAGGCATACTAGCCTCTTTCAAATCCTTCATCAATAAATTAATTTGTCTACTAGCAGCCAACATATTTTTATCACTACTCTTCCCCATAATATCAACAATACTCTTCATTTTCTCATGCACATTATTATGTCTAGCAAGCAAAGTTTCAGTATGTTGTAATGTGGCCTGTAATTCTTGATGTTCTGTCTCAACTTTCAAACCACTAAAACTACCATCATAATAATAACCACCCTCGGACAACTCAAAATCAGTATAATTACGCAATCTATTCTTATCAAAAGTCCAAAGAATCTTAATATCTCCAGTAATCATATCAAAAAAACCATTAAGACCTTTGCTTAAAACCACTAGTTGTTCTTTATTAACTAAATTATTAAACACTCTCTTCTTCAACCATACTTCCATCTGTGCTTTTCCTCCAGGTAAATTCTTAATAGCACTACCCTGAGTCAAGGTAGGGCCTGTCTTACAAATAATCTTTGGTTGGTGTACAATGACAACATACTCGTTTAATGCCATCCAAACCCATAAGAACTCTAACATTACTGGTATTAAAACTATTGGTTTAGTGAAATCTGTTGTGACAAAATCCCATAAGAAATAACCATAACCAACTATAAACAATACCATCAAAACCCAACTGGTTTTATCATAATTATTTTGCATGATTACCTCCCTACTTTTCCCTGACTATATGCTACACTTTGGTGTTTGTGAATGTAAATATAGAATATTAATAACAATTGGTTTAGTAATAAGAAATCCAAACTTGCCCTCATGCCATGCTCTTGTAACACAACATTACTCACTGCCTCACTTGCATAAACAACCACAGTTTGGTCTCCTCTAGTCAAGAAATACATCAACACAGCAAAAAAAGCTAACCCTAACAACAAAAACTCCAATATACTCAACTTGTTAGATAAATCAAATGTTTTACTATGCAGAACCTTTGTAGAAAACAATAACTTACTCATTTTCTGCCGTAAACTCTTCTTCCCATTATCTAAACCCAAAACTGGTAATAATTCCTTTTTCCTCAAAACCCTCCTCATAATCATTCTTCAACACCTGTGGCTCTCTCTAATTGTACATTAGCACCCTCAATCCTCTCCAAATACCTCCTCAACTCATCAGGCGTAACCTCACTAGGTGTTAAACTTAACAATTTGCTAACCTCGCTCTCACTTGGTGAAGGATGCTCAAAGATTATAGTTCTCGCCATAGAATCATATTGCAATAAAAATCTTACAACACCAGCTATACTATGTTGCATAGTAAGAATGAAAGTATCTGTTACTTTCTCAATACCATCAACACGCTCAGTAACTCTCTTCATCCATACCAAAGGCCAATAAGTACCCCAACCAGTGTAAGGCAATACCTGATACTTCTCTGAAAGATAAGGTATGAGTTCTTCCTTAGCAATCTGGTTCATTGTTAATGGTTGTGTGACACGCCAATTATTCCACACCATATAAATTATTATAGTCCATAATAATGCTGTTAAAACATATAACCATCTTACTCTATCTTCAGGTATTGCTCCGAACAAATAAGGTATCCATAATGCTGCCGTGCCCATCAATAATATTGCAAACATAAGTAACATTGGGTGAGTTCCACGTTGCTTATCATGTTTACCGTACTTATAATATGAATATATCCAGAACCCTAACACTAAGCTCAAAGCAATCACAGCTAGACTTATCATAACTATCTGTAATGTTGTTAAGCTAGTTAGCGGACTCTGGTATGCCGCAACATTAATTGTTTCATTAACCATTAGTAGTATTTTTATTAAATTCTTCAAACACTGCCCAACCTAAAGCAACACCATACACTATTACAAACATCCACCAACTTATAGGTAATGGTTGTCTTAACTCACCTAAACCATTAATTCTCGACATTATTCCACCAATTATTATTGTTCCTGCATATAATGTAAAACAAACAGGCAACCACCATAATCTACCCATACATTATCTCCATTGTATTCCATCAAGTATTTGTTTCTCAATTTCTGGTGTCACTTTCAAATACATCTCAATAGTAGTTCTAGGATTACGATGGCCAAGCCTGAAACTTATAACATTAATGGGTATTCCTGAACTCAATAAATGTAAAGCTAACCCATGTCTAAACATATGAGGATGAAGGTTTGGTATGCCAACGAACCTTCCTAACTTCTTCACAATATACCATGCAGCAGTACCTCCAAACCTAAACAATCTATCTTGCACCTCATACTTCTGCACATAATTCAAAATATCATAACACAACAACCTATCTAAATTAATATTAATCATTGTTTTTGTTTTCTTAATTCTCAAAGTCAATATTTGTGTCTCAAAATTAATGTCAGCCTTCAATACTTGAACAACATCACCAATCCTGCCGCCAGTAGCAAAGATGAAATCTATAAGCAATTTATCTCTAACCTTCAAAAATTCCTTCTTCCTACTAGGTATGTTCTTCCCATCATAGTATATTGTTACTTTATCCCTCAAATTCTTATACTCAACAAAAGTTATATGCTTCGGTAATTCATCACTAGTCTTCAAATAATTACCATAACTAATCAAACTCTTAACACCATTTACCATGTCTCACCCATCATTAAGTTTTTACCATAAAATCTTAAAAATGTAACCACTCTTATTGGTCTTTTTAATGTTGGTGTAATAGTATAGTTAGTTTACACCACACAAAAATATACCACACTTTTAAGATTTGCAAACATAACTCAAATTTGATGACGTAACTACTATAAATATTTTACTATTCTAGGGACTGTTAAGTCTTAGGGACTTTTAGCCGTTTTATCACCTCTTGATTAAGTTGTTCTATCATTTTCTTCATCACTTTTTTGTTTGGTTGCAGTTTGGGGGGCAGAGGTGATGTTGAACTGCCCCCTCTTGCTGCAACCCTCTTCCCTTCTTTGGGGCAAACCAATTCACGGAAGCATAATCTCTTTTTTGTTGAATCTTTTTTCACAATAAAGACAAGTTACAGTCTTAGCATCTATTAATCGAAAACTTTTCAAATAAAATATTTTCTTACAATATGTACAAGTAACTTCTTCCTGCATCATTCATCACCTATCTGGAATCTTAGTATCCATTCATCTGTAAACATATCTGTCTCTTTTAATCTTAAAGGAAGCCTGTTCTTGGTAATTATCTCTACGTTAAGAATTTGTTTTATTAATTCTTCTTTTGTTGTCTCATTGATGAATGTGATATGTGCATCACGATAGTCGTAATCTTTTTGTCCTGATTTGATTAACCTAAAATATTCATCCCTTACCAAAAGCTTCATTTAATAGCCCCTCCTTTCTCATGTCAGTCAACAAATCATCAATCACACAAACAATAATAATTACATCAACCATTATTCACTCCTCCCTTACCTCCATTATAATAAATCACTTAATATGTTTATGCCAAGCAACATTGCCAAAAACAAGATTAATCTTAATAATTCTCTTTTGTTCATCTTTGTGATTGTAATTCCTATAAACCTAATACTAATTCCAATGCCTAAGAGCATAATCATTTGTGGGAAAATTTGCCAAGGAGGAGTAATAACAGAACTTAAAAACCACCCCATAAGTATTAAATTAAGACCAAAAATACATCCTTGCCAGTTTAAGGAACTTACTATGAATGCTCTCTTCCACTCATCAAGGCTAAAAACCAGGTTAACCTCTTGTTTTGTTTGTTTCATTTTATTGACATAATTTCTTTTAGGAATATACAATCTTCTTTTTCCTTCTTCACAAGTGCATTATAGAGGTCAAGGTCTATCCTTTTAAGAATGTTGGCCTTCACGAGACCGTGTAGCACTTCTGGTGGGAGAGCGTCAACTTCCCAGCTTTGCCTGCCATGTTCTCTAATGTAATTCGTGGCTCTTGGGTCGCTGAATTTAGCCGGGTTCGGTGGCGGGTTATATTGCTTAATCTGGTCACCGTTCAAGGCGATGCGGACAACTTCAAAGTGTTCCTCAAACCATGAATCAAATTCATCCTGGTCGTATTCGTCCTTCATTACTCCCCAGAAGAATAACTTTATGCGCTCCCGGATGTCTCTGACCATATCCATCCCTGAAGGGTCGTGGTCTCCAAGATAAAGAATGACAGCCTTTTCACAGTTACCATCTTGAAGTTCAGTGTGGAATCTTTGGAAGGCATCGTGCATTGCACTCGTGCTACTGTAACCTCTATTCACCATAACCCGGACATGGTAAGGGTTTGTGCTACGCTTCAAAACTTCTGACAAGGCATCCTTTTCAACCCATACTTCAAGATAATTTGGTTGTCCTTCCATGCGGTTCAACCGATACTGGTTAATGGTGTCCTGTAAGGCGTGCTTTCGGTCTTTAACCCAATAAGGAATATAGGGCTTTCTTAAGCGGTCTTCAATAGCATCCCAGTCAACCACACCCGCCATGCGACCCTTAGTGAGAAGTGTTGATAGCTTGGCATACTCTTTCTTCTCATTCTGTATGATATTCATGGTGACTAGCTGATAATATAACTGTCTGAGCGAAAGCCTGTATCCTTGCCTTTGGTATTTCTCTACTACCTGGTTAATCATGACAAGCTGCTGCCTATTCTTCGAGTTCAACCTAAGCTCATCAACATAAGTGTATTTCATTTTTCATCACCTTCCAATTACAATCAAATCCTGACTCAGACTCGGACCGAATCCAGACCCGGTCCAGACCCTGGCATTAACCCGGACCAGACCCGGACCAGACCCAAACTACACCCGAATCAGACCCAGGCCGAACCACTGCCTTCCTACCATTCTTATTCATTTTTCATCACCTATCTTCTTAAACTTACCGTTCTTCCGCATTACTTCTAAATGTTCTTGTGACAGATTATCCCACATAAGTCCCTTCTTCCAGGTTCCGTCCTCCCAGATTCCATACTCCCAGGTTCCGTCCTCCCAGATTCCATACTCCCAGGTTCCGTCCTCCCAGATTCCATACTCCCAGGTTCCGTCCTCCCAGGTTCCGTCCTTCCAGATTCCATACTCCCAGGTTCCGCCCTTCCAGGTTCCGCCATCCCAGATTCCACCCTCCCAGGTTCCGCCCTTCCAGATTCCGTTCTCCCAGGTTCCGCCCTTCCAGGTTCCGCCATCCCAGATTCCACCCTCCCAGGTTCCGTCCTTCCAGATTCCACCCTCCCAGGTTCCGCCCTTCCAGGTTCCGCCATCCCAGATTCCACCCTCCCAGGTTCCGCCCTTCCAGGTTCCGCCATCCCAGGTCAGTAAAAAAGCTGTTATGTTTATGGTGGCATCACTGAAAGTGGCTTTCTTCAGCCATGGAAACCTTTTCTCAGCGTCTTCAATAGTTCCGCCAATAATTTCTTTGTAAGTTCTCATCATTCATCACCTTTTGTTTTTTTTCGAATGATAGTCGTATCTCTTGCATCGGGGGCAAGTCATCGGCACTTTCTTCCGTGCCATCCATTCGTGTTTGCATAAAACGCATATCATGCTTATAATAATAATACAACTACTATATAAATACTATTGTAACACAGAACAACTATACACCTTTTAACTACCCTAAAGTAAACAATTTTAGTGTTAACACACACTATTATTCCTAGTGCCTAACTTTTACATAAATATAACTACTTTAAAACAACTATTACAATATTTATGTTTCATTACATAATATTATCTTTGCTAAAAATATTTATAATCAACTCGAAATAAAATTGCGTATGCCAACGATTTGTGACGTTAAAGGTTGTTCAAAACCTTTGTTTGTATTAAGATATTCAAACGGTATAAAATGTGTGTGCAGAGACCATTCTGTAAACACGACCCGTAATGGAATAACAACTTTGATATGGAAGGTTCAAAAATGATTTGTGAGAACTGTCATAAGGTCACTATGTACACATTTAACGATAATTATAAGAAAGTGAGTATGTGTTGCGGTGCAAAACTATATACCGAACCAGACCTCACAGAATTTATACTATGATTTGTTTAGTGAATAAAATGTCTACCCCAAGAATTGATGAAACTATATCTAAACAGGAAGATGATTCGTGGGCAGTATGGTTTACTTCATTAATTGCAGTACTTAAAGAACAATATAATTATACCAAACTTCCAATACCTAAACAAAAAGAATTTGACCAATTATTAATAAATTTACCATTAAATATTAGCGAGACTAAAAATAAAATATTACAATTAGAACCACAACTAGCTAAAGATATACTTGAAAAAACTGAAAGACTGTTCCAAAGTAGAATTTATTCTATAAAAAACCCCAATCTATTAATAAAACAAAGCCCATTGAAGGACGCATATGGTATATTACAAGTGACTAATTATCGAGAAAATGTTGAGAAGTTTGCTGAGATACAACCCTTTTTCTTTGATGAAACAAAAAGTTTTTGGTTCTGGAATTTTGATAAATATTGTTATGAAATGTTCGACGAAACGGATGTACTTAATAGCATTGACAATGAGTTGCTATTGAGTGGTGACACTATCACACCAACTATAAAACAAGGCTACCTCGAAGCATTTAGAAGAGTGGGCCGACATAATATGCCAATTGAAACAAAGAAGAGTTGGGTGCAATTTCATAATAAATATTTTGATGTTGAGAATAATGCCTTTGGAGATGTAACTCCAACTTATTGGTTTGCGAATCCAATTCCCTGGCAATTAAGTCCTGTAGAAGATGCAAACACACCAACAATAGATAAACTATTTGAAGAATGGGTTGGTGTGGGTAAAGTTAAGATGCTAAAGCAAGTTATTGCTTATTGTTGCTATCCTGATTATCCATTACATATTATATGTTGTTTGGTTGGTAGTGGGAGGAATGGTAAGACACAATTTACTAAGTTCCTTACAAATTTTTTAGATATGAGTAATGTTGTTAGTACTGAACTTGATTTATTGATTGATAGTAGGTTTGAGAGTGCTAAGATGTTCAAGAAACTTGTTGCGGTAATGGGTGAAACTAATTTTGGGACTATAAAAAGAACTAGTTTGTTAAAGAAATTGACTGGTGGGGATTTGATTAGTGCTGAAAGGAAGGGTAAAGCCCTGTTCGATTTTTATAATTATGCCAAACTCATTATCGCCAGTAATAGTTTACCAAAAAGTGACGATGTTTCTGAAGGGTTTTATAGGCGTTGGGTCATAATCAATTTTGATAATGAGTTTGAGGAAGGGAAAGATGTTATCAATAATATTCCTGAAGTTGAATATTGTGCTCTTGCACGACAAATAACACACATATTGCCTGAAATAATATCCAAAGGTAAGCTTGAGGGTGTTGGTACTATACAAGAACGTAAAGAGAGGTATATGAAGTATAGTAATGCTTTACCAGAATTTTTACGAGCTTGTTGCGAACTAAATCCTGATAAGTTTATAAGATTTTCAATATTATACACCGTTTATTCACAATATCTTCACACTAGTAAACGTCGGGTTGTTAGTAAGAAAGAGTTCAGTATGTTGTTGAATGAGGAGGGTTTTGAGGTGAGGCATACTAATAAGCGTGTTGGTGGGGAGTTTGAGAATACAACTTATATTGAAGGGGTTTGTTTGGTTGAAGGTTATGAGAAAGGGTTTGTGCACGGTGTACCTGATGTACGGTTGACTTCCTCTCTTTCTTCTTATAGTGGACTAAGTGAAATATCAGCTACAACGGACACATCACGTACTATAACCATGCAGGCCATTGAGATTAAAAATAAGGCATTACAAGCAATAACGAATTTGGATAAGGTAAATAATGGTAGGGGTGCAGAACTAGCAGGAATCGAAGGATTTTGGGCTAAGGAAGGGCAACCAGTAGGAGGTTTGGAGGAGTACTTAACTAAATTAAAGGCAGAAGGGGAGATATACGAGATAGCACCCACAAGATACAAAGTACTGAAATAAGGGAGTGGTATGTAATGGAAAATGCATTAATGGATGATAATGAGGAAGATAGAAGATTATTATAGGAGATAATATATGGGAGGATGTAAAAATGGGAAAAAGATTAAGTGATGTTGTGCCCACAGGCACAGTATTTACAGGAGCAGAGCAATTAAGCAAGGAAGATTTGCTTGATAAAGAGTTTGAAGTGCTTGCTTTTGCGGAACGAGTTGGTGATGATGGGGAATATCTCATCATTAACTGCAAGTATGATGGGAAGAATGTCAGTTTTGCCACA
>C687J35021_10000804_pt1 | contig 24115 bp, 18 predicted proteins | sample RifCSPhighO2_12_FD_35021 | JGI IMG/M metagenome (IMG submission 35021) | reverse complement strand
TCTCGTGGTGTTTGGACGGGCGGCTGGTAAACATGTTAAACAGTCTATCGAACAAGGATTAACTTGGAGTGAACCACATTCNGCAGACATTGAACAAGCTTTATCACGCTTATATCGTTGGAATGGTAATGAGAAGGGTGAGCGCGTAGATGAGATCCGTTGCGCATTGCAGAAAATTATGCAAGATGATTTTGGTGTGTTTCGTACAGAAGAGCATATGAAAACAGGGTTTGTTAAATTAGAAGAATTGAGAGATCGATTAAATTATGCTGCTATCCAAGATAAAAGCGACTGTTTTAATACTGCACGTATTGAAGCGTTGGAGCTCGATAATTTAATGGCGATTGCTCTTGCTACGGCACATTGCGCCAACATGCGCGAAGAAAGTCGTGGTGCTCATGCGCGTTACGATTATCCCAAACGCGATGATAAAAATTGGTTGAAGCATTCTTTGTATTTTGAAGATGGTAAAATAGTATTTCGCTCCATCAATATGAAACCACAAGAAAGTGAACCAATTACTTTACGAGCAAGAGAAGATGTACATTAGATCCATCCAATAAAATTGTTATGAGGAATTTTACAAATGCGTTTTTCCATCTATCGATACAACCCTGAAAAAGATAAGAGCCCATATATGCAAACATTTGACATTGATGTTAAAGAACATCAATGCGTCATGGTGTTAGATGCCTTGTTAACAATTAAAAATAAATTTGATGAAAGCTTAAGCTTACGACGTTCTTGTCGGGAAGGGGTGTGTGGATCAGACGGTATGAATATTAATGGTAAAAATCGATTGGCTTGTACGGCGCATTTATCTTCTTTAAAAGAACCAGTTGTCATTAGACCATTGCCAGGCTTACCAGTTGTTCGTGATTTGGTGGTTGATATGAGTCAGTTTTATCAACAATATGAAAAAGCCAAACCATATTTACAAAATCATGATCCTAAGCCTGCCACCGAACGCCTACAATCACCAGAAGATCGTAAAAAATTAGATGGTTTATATGAATGTATTTTATGCGCATGTTGCAGCACATCCTGTCCTTCTTATTGGTGGAATCCAGATAAATACATGGGGCCAGCAGCTTTATTACAAGCCTATCGCTTTATTGTAGATAGCCGTGATACAGCTACAGAAGAACGTTTAGCAGATCTTACGGATCCTTATAGTCTTTATCGTTGTCGTGGTATTATGAACTGTGTTGATGTGTGCCCAAAAGACTTAAATCCATTAGAAGCCATTAACAGTATGAAAGACATGATTCTAAAAGAATCAGTTTAATTTATCTCTTTAAGCTATTATAATAATAAGACTTTTTTTATTTATCAGAAAAGAGTAATCGTTGAATGATGCTCAAATCAAAATCAATGCAAGAACTACGACAAGATTCTTTTCTTGTGGCCGGAGGCGAGAGTTATTTAGAAAACCTCTATGAAGCTTATTTAAACAATCCGCAGACGATTTCAGCCGAATGGCGATCCTATTTTGATCAATTGGTGCAATCTGTTGTGCGACCTTTACCTGATGTGTCGCATGAGGTTATTTACGAACAATTTTTACAATTAGCGAGGCAATCACGTAAGCATGCCACAAAGATAAGTGCAGGATCTTTTCAAGAACAACAAGAGCGCCTCATCGAATTCATTTCTGCTTATCGACGACTTGGACATTTACAAGCAACGATTGACCCTTTAGGGTTATATAAAGGCATGTATCATCCTATTTTAGAACTTGCTTATTATGGTTTTTCTGATCGAGATCTTACCCAATTGTTTCATGTTGGATCTTTCACTTGCTTAAACAAAGAAACTGCATCGCTACGCGATATTTATCAAACTTTACGCCAATGTTATTGCGGTACGATTGGTTTTGAATATATGCATATCAATCGCGCAGAAGAAGTAGAGTGGATACGCGATCGTATTGAACGGGTATGGTTGAATTTCAAACCTAGTCATGAAGAAAAGTTAACTATTTTAGATAAATTAGTTAGCGCTGATGGATTAGAAAAATATTTGGGTTTTAAATATGTGGGACAAAAACGTTTTTCTTTGGAAGGTGGTGATAGCCTGATTCCTTTGCTTGATACCATTGTGCAACGTAGTGCTGAACATCATGTGAAAGAATTGATTATTGGTATGGCACATCGAGGTCGCTTAAATGTGCTAGTTAATGTGGTTGGCAAAGAACCGAAAGAAATATTCGCTGCTTTTGAAGGGAAGGGTATATCAGAAACACATTCTGGTGATGTGAAATATCATTTAGGTTATTCATCGAATGTAGAAACGCAATACGGTCCTCTCCATATTGCTTTAGCTTTTAATCCTTCTCATCTTGAAATTGTATCGCCTGTTGTGCAAGGCTCGGTAAGAGCAAGACAGAGGCGTCGTCGTGATACCAATCAACAACAAGCTGTTCCCATTCAAATTCATGGTGATGCGGCATTTGCAGGCCAAGGTGTTGTGATGGAAACATTTCAGTTGTCGCAAACGCGTTGGTTTACTGTAGGAGGGTCGATTCATATCGTTATCAACAATCAAATTGGTTTTACGATTAGCAATCCTAAAGATGCTCGTTCCACTATTTATTGTACTGATGTAGCAAAAATGGTTGAAGCGCCTATTTTGCATGTGAATGCGAACGACCCGGAAGCCGTTTATTTTGCAGCATTATTTGCTATTGATTATCGTTTGGCTTTCAAACGGGATGTCGTCATCGATTTAGTTTGTTATCGGCGTCATGGGCACAACGAAGCAGATGAACCATCAGCTACACAACCGGCGATGTATAAAATCATCAAATCATTACCCGCAACTTATCTTCTCTATGCAAAAAAACTAGCAGCAGATGGCGTGATTCAAGATCAAGCAGAAAAGAATCTTGCTGATGTTTATCGGCAAGCTTTAGATGATGGTAAGCAAATAGTAAAGGTGGTTAATAAATCGACTTATGAATTTATTGTTAATTGGGAGCCATTTATTAGCAAGTCGTGGGCAACAACTGTGAAAACAAGTGTGCCACTTGATCGCTTAAAACAAATCGCTATTCAACTTGATCAATTACCAGATGGTTTTGTGGTGCAACCACAAGTTAAGAAAATGCTCTCTGCACAACAGAAAATGACAGCAGGTGACCTACCAATGACCTGGGGTTATGCAGAAAATCTGGCTTATGCAACTTTATTGGATGAAGGTTATCCTATTCGCCTGTGTGGTCAGGATACTGGACGAGGAACATTTGCTCATCGGCATGCTATTTTATATAACCAGAAAAATGATGATATTTATATTCCATTAAGTCATATTTCACCTACACAAGCACAAATTAATGTGGTGGATTCATTATTATCGGAAGAAGCAGTGTTGGCATTTGAATATGGTTATGCGACTGCTGAGCCTAATTTTTTAGTGCTTTGGGAAGCACAATTTGGCGATTTTGCTAATGGTGCACAAGTGGTGATTGATCAATTTATTAGTTCAGGCGAACAAAAATGGGGAAGATTATGTGGTTTGGTGATGTTATTACCCCATGGATATGAAGGTCAAGGACCAGAACACTCCTCCGCTCGTCTAGAACGTTATTTGCAATTGTGTGCGCAAGAAAATATCCAAGTCTGTGTGCCTTCTACACCCGCGCAGATTTTCCATTTATTACGCCGGCAAATGTTGCGTCCCTATCGTAAGCCTCTTATTGTCATGACACCTAAAAGCTTGTTGCGCCACCCACTAGTGACTTCCCGTTTAGAAGAGTTAGCACAGGGAGACTATCAGTTGGTTATTCCTGAAATTGATTCGTTAGATAACAAAAAGATTTCGCGCGTTATTTTTTGTTGCGGTAAGATATATTATGATTTGTTACAGAGTAGACGTGAGCTGAAATTAGATCATGTTGCAATTATTCGCATAGAGCAGCTCTATCCTTTCCCTGTGGCTGATTGTAAACATATTTTTGAAACGTACAGTTATGTTAAAGAGATTATTTGGTGTCAAGAAGAGCCGCAAAATCAAGGTGCTTTTGTTTTTATCGACACCTATCTTTCTCAATTGTTGATGAAAGGGCAGATATTGCAATATGTAGGCCGATTGGCTTTGGCATCTTCTGCAGTCGGTTATCATGCTGTACATGAGAAAGAGCAGCATGAGTTAGTGATGAGGGCGTTGAAGTAATAAAATTGTAAAAAGGAAATCATTGATGTCAATAGAAGTAAAAGTTCCTTTGCTGCCTGAATCCGTTTCAGAAGCAACCATTGCAACCTGGTATAAAAAAGCAGGCGATTCTGTTAAACGCGATGAAAATATTGTGGATTTGGAAACAGATAAAGTAATGCTTGAAGTTCCAGCGCCAGCAGATGGGGTATTAAAGGAAATCATTAAAAATACTGGGAGTAGTGTGCATGCTGAGGAGGTGATTGCAGTCATTGAAGCTGTAGATACGCGCACCAGCTTGCCTACACCAAAACCCACTGTTGAAAAAACAAAACAGTCACCAATCACTGCTCCCTTACCGATGAGTCCCTCAGTACGTCGGGCGGCAGCTGAACATGAAGTTGATCTTTCACAGGTAACAGGTACGGGCAAAAAAGGGCGTATTACNAAAGAAAATGTTGTTGCGGCAACNTCAACTATTGATATGAATCGAGATGCGCGCCCAGAAAAACGCGTGCCTATGACTCGAATCCGTGCGCGTATTGCAGAACGCTTGCTGGAAGTATCACAAAACACAGCGATGTTGACGACCTTCAATGAAATCAATATGGCGCAAGTGATGGATATACGTCATCGTTATCGCGAAAAATTTGAGAAAACTTATAACGTACGTCTTGGGTTAATGTCTTTTTTCGTACGAGCATGTGTAGAAGCTTTAAAGCGCTCACCTATTGTGAATGCTTCGATAGATGGCAATGATATTATTTATCATGGTTATTATGATATTGGTGTAGCAGTTTCAACGGAGCGTGGATTGGTTGTTCCGGTATTGCGCGATGTTGATGCCATGACAACCGCAGAAATTGAAATTAAAATTGCGGAGTATGCTGAGAAAGCTCGTCTAGGTAAGCTTACTTTGGAAGAAATGCAAGGTGGTACGTTTACCATTACCAATGGCGGTGTATTTGGTTCTTTAATGGCAACACCATTATTGAATGCACCACAATGCGCCATTTTGGGCATGCATAAAATTCAAGAACGGCCCATCGCTGAAAATGGGCAAGTAGTTGTTCGACCGATGATGTATGTCGCTCTTTCTTATGACCATCGATTGGTTGATGGTAAAGAATCCGTTACTTTTCTAGTTAATATTAAAGAATTACTTGAAGATCCAGCACGTTTAATTCTCGAGGTATAAATACTTATGAATCTTCATGAATATCAAGCTAAACAATTGTTGGCAGAGTATGAATTACCTGTTTCTAAAGGAGAGATTGTCGCAAATGCAGAAGAAGCCATTGTGATTGCTGATAAATTGGCAACTTTACGATGGGTGGTCAAAGCGCAGGTTCATGCTGGAGGTCGTGGTAAAGCAGGGGGTGTGAAACTAGTTACAACAAAAGATGAATTAGCCCAAGTGGTTAGAGCGCTACTTGGCAGCCGTTTAGTGACTTATCAAACAACAGCCGAAGGGCAGCCTGTTCATAAAGTTTTAGTAGAAGAACCTTGCGATATTGCTCAAGAACTCTATCTGGGTGCGGTTATTGATCGATCCAAGCAGCGGATCGTTTTTATGGCATCCACAGAAGGTGGTGTTGAAATTGAAAAAGTAGCTGAAAAAACGCCAGAAAAAATTTTAACTGTAACCGTTGATCCTCTTGTTGGTCTATTGCCTTATCAAGGTCGTCAATTGGCATTTGCTTTGCGCCTACAAGCAGAACAAATTAAAGAATTTGTTCAATTGATCATTGGTTTATGCAAATTATTTAAAGAAAATGATTTGAGTTTGTTAGAAATTAATCCGCTTGTTATTACAAAGCAAGGCCATTTGCTCTGTTTAGATGCCAAGATCAACATTGATGATAATGCGCTTTATCGCCAACCTAAGTTACGTGCTATGCGTGATACCTCACAGGAAGATGAACGTGAAAATCGGGCGCGTGATTGGGAGCTAAATTATATTGCATTAGATGGCGATATTGGTTGCATGGTAAATGGTGCTGGGTTAGCTATGGCGACTATGGATTTGATTAAACTTCATGGAGGTCATCCAGCTAATTTTTTGGATGTAGGCGGTGGGGCAACTAAAGAACGTGTGGCAGAAGCATTTAAAATTATTTTATCCGATCAAAAAGTAAAAGCGATTCTAATCAATATTTTTGGCGGCATTGTTCGCTGTGATTTAATTGCTGATGGAATTATTGGTGCAGTGAAAGAAATAGGAACGATGTTGCCTGTGGTCGTACGTTTAGAAGGAAATAATGCTGAATTAGGAGCCAAATTGTTACGTGATAGTGGTTTAAGTATTATTGCAGCGACAAGCTTTACAGATGCTGCACAGAAAGTGGTGGAGGCTGCTAAGAAATGAGTATTCTCGTCAACAAAAAAACCTTGGTGATTTGTCAAGGCTTTACTGGTAAGCAAGGTACGTTTCATTCGGAACAAGCTATTGCTTATGGTACAAAAATGGTGGGAGGGGTGACACCAGAAAAAGGCGGCCAAAAGCATCTTGGATTACCTGTTTTTAATACGGTTAAAGAAGCTTATGAGATGACTAAAGCCGATGCTTCTGTTATTTACGTACCAGCGCCATTTTGTAAAGATTCTATTTTAGAAGCAGTTGATGCAGGTATTCGTTTAATTGTATGTATCACGGAAGGCATTCCTGTTCTTGATATGTTAGACGTGAAAGCCTGTCTTGCTCAACATCCCGATGTTAGATTAATTGGTCCCAACTGTCCTGGTGTCATTACGCCTGGCGAATGTAAGATAGGAATTATGCCAGGTTATATCCATCAACCAGGTAAAGTAGGCATTGTTTCTCGTTCAGGTACGCTCACTTATGAAGCAGTTAAACAAACAACTGATCTAGGTTTGGGGCAAAGCACGTGTGTGGGCATTGGTGGCGATCCTATCCCGGGCATGAATTTTATTGATGTACTTCGTTTATTTGAAAAAGATGCACAAACGGAAATAATTGTGATGGTAGGTGAAATTGGTGGTAGCGCAGAGGAAGAAGCTGCGGCATTTATTAAACAATATGTCACCAAACCAGTGGTTGCTTATATTGCTGGTGTAACAGCTCCTGCTGGTAAGCGCATGGGTCATGCGGGAGCTATTATCGCTTATGGCAAAGGTACAGCAGCAGAAAAATTTAAAGTGTTGGAAGCAGCTGGTGTGCATATTGTGCGCTCCCCTGCGGAAATGGGCAAAACAGCTGCGCAAATAATAATGAGTTAATATGCTAGATCCCAAATTAATACGAACATCCATTGCATCTGTTGCAGCGCAGCTTACGAAGCGCGGGTTGGTGCTTGATGTTGAAAAATTTAATGCACTTGAAGAACAACGCAAACAATTACAAATGACTATCCAAGCGTTACAAAATCAACGCAACATCCAATCAAAAGAAGTGGGTCGTGCAAAAGCGACTGGAAACCATACGGAAGATGTTTTAAAACAACTCAAAGAATTAAGTGATACGTTGAAATTAAAAGAAACTCAATTTGCTACTATTCAAACGGATCTTGATAATTTTTTAGCCTGTATTCCGAATCTTCCACAGGAATCGGTTCCAGTTGGCAAAAGTGAAGAAGATAACCGAGTGGAGCGCACTTCTTTGCAACCCACATCCTTTTCATTTGTTGCAAAAGATCATGTGGAATTAGGTGCTAAAAATAATTGGATGGACTTTGAAACAGCTGCTAAGCTCTCGGGCGCTCGTTTTGTTGTATTGCGAGGCCCATTAGCAAGATTACAGCGAGCATTGATTCAATTCATGATGGATATTCATACGCGTGAACATGGGTATCAAGAAATTGCTGTTCCTTATATTGTGCATGGGGATTGTTTATTTGGTACAGGCCAGTTACCTAAATTTAAAGAAGATTTATTTGCGATTAATAGTGAAGATGAGAAATACCTCATTTCAACATCTGAAGTACCCGTGACAAATACCATTAGAGACTCCATTATCGATAGTAAGCAATTACCTATCAAATATGTTTGTTATAGCTCGTGTTTTCGTAGCGAAGCAGGTTCTTATGGTAAAGATATAAGAGGGATGTTACGACAACACCAATTTGAAAAAGTTGAATTATTACAAATGGTGACGCCAGAACAATCTGATCAGGCATTAGAAGAACTGACTTACCATGCAGAAGTTATATTACAACGTTTGGAATTGCCTTATCGAGTTGTTACTTTATGTACAGCGGATCTTGGTTTTGCAGCAGCAAAAACTTATGATTTGGAAGTATGGTTACCGGGTCAGAAACGGTATCGTGAAATTTCATCCTGTAGTAATACTGAAAGTTTTCAAGCAAGGCGTATGAAAGCAAGATGGCGTAGCGAATCAGGTGATATTGATTTTGTGCATACCTTAAACGGATCGGGTGTGGCTGTTGGCCGTGCACTAATTGCTATTTTAGAGAATCATCAAGATGAATTAGGCCGCATTCATATTCCTCGCGCTTTGCAGACGTATATGGATGGAATGAAGGTCATTGAGTGATAATTAAACGGAGACTATTGTGCGCATTATTAGTTATTTTTTCTTACTTATTATTGTTCTATTTGGGATGACATTTGCAACATTGAATTCTGAATCAGTGACGATTAATTATTATTTTAGTCAAAGCGCGTTACCGCTTTCATTATTGTTGGTTTTAGTATTTTCTTTAGGTTGTTTTATTGGGATGATAGTTGGGTTTTGGTTATTAATTAAATCCAAGTTATATAACTATCGTTTACAGCAACGGCTTACGTTAGCCGAAAAAGAAATCGAAAATTTACGCGCGATCCCGATACAGGATAAAGTGTAATGAAAGTGGTTTGGATATTGCTCGTTTTTATCGCCTTTGGCATAGCTTGGTGGCTAGGGTATCGTGCGCGTCCTAAAGAAATAATATCCAAAAAAATTAATCTTCCTCGTGACTATTTAACCGGACTTAATTTTTTATTGAATGAAGAAACCGATAAAGCGGTTGATATTTTTATTAAAATGTTAGAAGTAGATAGTGATACAGTTGAAACTCATTTAGCAGTAGGTAAACTTTTTCGCAAACGTGGGGAAGTGGATAGAGCCATTCGTATTCATCAAAATCTTATTGCGCGACCCCAACTAGATAAAATTTATCGTGAACAGTCGCTTTTTGAATTAGGACAAGATTATTTAAGTGCAGGTATGTTAGATCGAGCAGAACGGGTCTTTCTAGAGTTGATTCAGGCCAAATCGCATTCGGCACGAGCGTTACAAATGCTCATTGATATTTATCAACAAGAAAAAGATTGGGAAAATGCTATTAAAGTTGCCAATCAATATGAAACAGTTACCAGACAGAATATGCAAGCTGTGATTGCACATTATTATTGTGAGTTAGCAGATATTGCTTACTTAAAAGAGGATTTTGATTTGGCGAGAGAACAATTAAGTCATGCTTTTGCTGCGGATCCTTCCTGTGTGCGAGCAAGTTTATTACAAGCGAAAGTGTGTATAGGCGAAGAAGATTATAAATCTGCCATACGCTTTTTGAAAAAAATTAAAGATCAAAACCCAGATTATCTTTCAGAATCAATTGATTTACTTGCATTATGTTATGAGAAAACGCAACAACAAGATGAATTACTTCTTTATTTAAAGACATTAATTGAAGAACATCCACATGTTCCTGTTGTGCTTATTCTAACTGATCGTATTCGTCAATGGAAAGGCGATCAAGTTGCAGCGCATTTTGTTGCCGATTATGTGCGTCGTTATCCTTCTTTGCGTGGTCTTCATCTTTTTATCAACCTTTATGCGGCTGATGTGGAAGGACGAGTAAAAGAGGATTTGCACATTTTGCAAAACCTAATGAGAAAAATTCTTGCTAATAAACCAGAGTACAAATGCCATTCCTGTGGATTTTCTGGAAAATCGCTTCATTGGCAATGCCCAGGATGCAAGCAATGGAGCACGATGATGCCTATTCATGGATTTGAGGAAGGTTTAGCATGACTATTCATCGTATTTCTGTTGCACCCATGATGGATTGTACGGATAAGCATGATCGTTATTTTTTACGTTTGATTTCATCACGGATTCTTTTATATACCGAGATGATTACGACACACGCGCTGATTCATGGGGATGCCTCTTCTTTATTAGATTTTAATCGGGTAGAAAAGCCAATTGCTTTGCAATTGGGGGGTAGCAAGCCTCATCAGCTAGCGCAATGTGCCAAAATGGGAGAAGAATGTGGTTACGATGAGATTAATCTCAATGTGGGTTGTCCAAGTGATCGAGTACAATCAGGCCGGTTTGGTGCTTGTTTGATGCTGATGCCTCATGTAGTAGCAGATTGTATTGCTGCGATGTGTGCTGTAGTCAGCATTCCAGTTACTGTTAAATGTCGTATTGGAGTAGATGCGCAAGATTCCTACGAACATTTATCTCATTTTATTCGATTAATTGCGAGCGCTGGTTGTCGCGTATTTATTATACATGCACGTAAAGCTTGGTTAACTGGATTAAGCCCAAAAGAAAATCGTGACATCCCACCGTTACATTATCCTCTTGTGTGGCAAATCAAAAAAGATTTTCCGCATTTAACCATCGTGATAAACGGGGGCATCAAAACGATAGCAGATATTGATGAACAACTTGTTCATGTCGATGGTGTGATGATTGGCCGAGCCGCTTACTCGAATCCTTATTTATTGGCTGATATTCAACAAAAATATTTTGATCAACTTTGTTTAACACGACATGAAGTGATTGATCGCCTCCTACCCTATATTCGTGATCAACTGCACAATCGCGTGCGATTAGCTGCCATAACGAGACATATTTTGGGATTATTTCAAGGGCAACGTGGTGCTGCTGCTTGGCGTCGCTATTTAAGTCAATATGCGCATGATGCACATGCTGGAGTGGAGGTAGTGTGTGCAGCTATTCCATTCAATGAGAGATAGGAAATGTATTTTATTGGCGAGGATCTCTATTTTGATTCTGTGTCTGAAGCAACCTTGACATTGCTTAACGATTTAACATACGTGGATACTACTCAAAATAGTAAATTGAATAACAAAATAAAAGAATTAATCTCACGAATCAAAATTGCTATCGAAGATCATGAAAGTATTTACGTTCTTTTCAAGCAAATCGATGCTATTTTGTCAGCTGCTGATAGGAAGCAATTGCCCGATGCTTTTCATCGAGATGTGGAGAGAGCAAAAAAATCAAAATTAGATATTTTAGATATTCGATCCTGCAATATGCACCCGCTGCTTGGTGCACAGGAGACATTTTTACCTGTTCATTTATTTATGAATCCAACCAAGAAAATGAAGGAAGTCACGAAAAAAATTTCTGATGTGATTCTTCATACACTTAAAGACTACCGGACAAATCAATACATAAAAAATAACAAATCGTTTAAAGATTGCTTCCATAACTTTGCTCTCAATATGATTTTTGAGAAAAACTATACTTATCCAGGAACATTTAAGTTGGCGGATATCAATCAAAAAATTTGTGATGATCATCCAAATCATCAGCTGGAGAAGATCAATCTTCATCAGGATAAAAAAAACAAGTTATCAGACGAACAACTTAACTTTATAGTCGATCTAGTAATAAAACGCTTGCAGTTAAACGAGGTGGAGCTTTATAAAATCATGACGTGTCATGCAATTTTTAGTGAAACGATATTAAAATTTGTTCCTATTTCGGATGGATTCGAATTAAATGCAAACGTCACCATACGGAACGATGCTTGTTTAGAAAAAATTATGCATGGGATATCCCTGTTACCAGGGGAGCAACCACACACGATTGACGATTTGATTTACCACATGCGATTATCCGATAGTCATCACACTCGAAAGTTGATTAGCGATGATTTAATGTATGATACACCGCTTTATCAGATTGAGCCGCATCGTGGAAGGACTAGACCTACTCAAACTAAAACAAGCCATCTCGGCATCATTCGAGATGCGCAATTGCGAGGTGGTTTACCTGTTTTGAAGGATAATGACGGGCAAGACTGGCAATGGATAGATTGGACAACCTGTGAATTTTATAGCAATTCTTTAATTGTCCGATCGATAGTGACTCATGAAGCTGCATTTATTTCCAGTTATTCTGGTACGGTATCATTATTGATGAATTTGATGATATCAAGCAATGCCTTATCTAATTTGCAAGAAAAACAAATCTATCTGCAATCGGCTATAGCTTATATTGTGGGTTTAGGGTTTCACGGTATTCATGAAATTCTTGGGCCGGTGGCACATTGTTTAAACTTAATTTCAGATCACGATTATCCGGTTGCAGTTGCCAGTCTTTATGATGCTGATTATTTATCTAAGCCACCACGGTATCATGCGTTTTATCAAATTGCTGAAAAAAACGATCCGGAATTTGCCGAACGTCGTGAAAAAGGATGGAATGATTTATTACAGTGGTATAAAAATGTTTACCTTACTCAATATAAAACAGATCCTAGGTTAATCTTAAGAAGGTTGATAGAATTATATGATGAGAATCATGATGATTATCAAACGATCGAATGCATGATTAGCCGTTTGTACGAGAATGGATTAACGGAGCTTGACCTTCCTGATCACACACCCATGTCTTACATTATTCAAATGGGTAAGCCTAATCTTCTAAAAATTTTTAAAAATTCTTTAAATGAAAATCAAGTAATATTTATTGAGGCGCTTATCGAATTTAATAAAAAGAACGATTTTATTATTCAATACGATTCTATTAAAAAAACAATTTTTATAGAATCAAAAGTTAAAAAAATAGAAGGCTACATTGTTAGATACCCACTCATTTTTCTTACAGAACAAATCCAAGCTCGTTTAGCAACCTTTGGTATGCCGCAAGCGTTGTTGAATGTGATGATGAGAGCACTATCACAGTTAAGCGAGCAAGATAAGGCGATCTCTATTGCTATTAGTTTAGATGATTGGATAGATTCTTTTATGGCGAGAGAAAAGGCAACCCCGGTTTGTTTGCCCGTAGCATGGGAAAAATTAGTTTCCGATTTTAAGAATGAAATTTCGGAAGGTAAAATTATTAAAGAAGATTCTGTAAGAAAACATCTCGTACTTGCAACGCTTCATTTTATCTATCATTTGCACGTTGAAGATATTGATCCATTTGCTATTCATGAAAAATTTGCTAAAAGTAAACAGTTATTTGAAAGCATCAACAAGGGAAAAACGTACGATGTATTTATATCAAATAATATTGTTAAAGTTAAAATGGAAAATTTAGGAACACCCTTATCAGAACTATTAAAAAGCGTGAAACAGGTTAGCGTGATTCGCGCATGGAAGAAGCAAGCCATGGCATTGGTGAGGCAAGTCCATGCTATTGGTTATGTTCATGGAGATGTTAAATTGGAAAATTTTGTTTACCATCAAAAAGAAAATAAATTATATTTAATCGACTTTGAATCAGCCGTTAAAGTTCAAGCAAATGGAGTGGCTGTATTACATGTTTATGATGCAAGCTTAGTGTTCCCGTACGCCTCTTACTCGATGGAATATGAAATAAAACTTTTGAACGATGCTTTTTTAAAGATACAACGCCATGCGAACATGAATCATTCGTTGGCTAGTTCATCTGATCATTGCCTATTTGCTAAACCTAAACCCCCTTACACTCAAAATGATGTTCAAAGGGTATTAGCAAGATCAATGTAGCTACTATCAGGAAGGCGCGTGGTTCACAGTAGAGTTCTGCGTTTTCAGTATTTCATTAAATTGACTGATCAATTTTTCGTATTCCATGCAAGTGTTATCAGTAGCTAAAGTATGTGCGTAGGTATCAGGAAGATGAGCATCTTCAATAATAAAGCTTGTTAATATCAGTGCTGCATCGCGGTGTATTTTTTTATTTCCAAAACTTGCATTAGCAAATGCTGCACATTTTTCATTGATGGACTGAATAAAAGAGTGATAAGAACCAAACTGATACTTAGCAACATCTTTATAATAATTCCATAACTCACCCTTATGGAGAGGTTGAGATAATCCGTAGGCAGAAGGATGATGGATTTCAGGAAACTGAAAACTATCACTACCTTGTTTTAACAGAATCAATAAAAAACCAATCAAATGATTTCTCAAATCAAGCTCAGTTTTACTATTTTTATTCGCTATTTGATAAAAATCATGATAAATATCATATAATCTTGCGTAGCATCCCATGGTCTTGTGAGTATGTTCAAATGAACTTACGNCGATGATTTTTTTTATTTCGACCACATGATCAAGTATGTCTGGATAATTTTTAATGAGTTTATTTTTTATTACATTGTTTAACGCATCTTCTTGGTTAAGCACGTAAACATGTAAAGCCCAAGGTAGATCTTCAATGGTGATGGAAGATTTTGTTAAACGTCGACGAGCAAGTTCAACGATGGCCTCTAGATCATCTTTTTCTGCTCTTATTAACAAGCTATGGTCTGTTACATTAAATAATAGTGACGAATGGGGATTTGTATATGATTGTGCTAGTTTGACGACATTATAAATGACATCAGGCATCCTTGAAAACATAAATAGTGCTCCATGCATGATAAAGTTGAGTATAGTATACGAATATAGAAATTAAACACAACAGATAATCATCCGCCTCAGTACACGACAAAATTTCCGTTTGCCCTGAGGAGATCGATTTTGTTTCCAATCGTGCTTCGAGACGTCGCGCTGCGCGCGACCCTCAGCACGAACGGAAAACAAAATCGATCGTCTCGAAGGGTCAATGGAAATTTTGTCGTGTACTGAGATCATCTGCAAACAGTAGCCATTTTGTTGAATGACTATACGTTGGATGCTATAATTTTTAAAATGAAAACAAATAGGAAAAAATTATGTTATTTCAAATACTTGCAAAAATATCTGATGTTATCGGTTTAATTGGTGTGACTCTGATGCTCATCGCTTATTTCATGATTAACACACATAAAATGACAGTTAAACAACTTTCATATCAATTACTCAATTTTGTGGGAGCGGGACTCGTATTATTTTCGCTTTACTTCAATTGGAATATGTCTGCGGTGGTGATCGAAATTGTTTGGATGCTGATTAGCGTAATGGGTATGTATAAGATTGTTCGACATGCAAACTAATCCTATTCTTCCCAGCTTAATGTTCCACCTGTTTGATATTCGATAACACGAGTTTCAAAGAAGTTCTTTTCTTTTTTGAGATCCATGATTTCGCTCATCCATGGAAAAGGGTTTGCAGCACCAGGAAATTGTTGAGGTAAACCAATTTGAGCACAACGTCGATTAGCAATNAAATGTAAGTAATCGTTAAACATTTCCGCATTTAGCCCCAAAATACCACGTGGCATGGTATCGACTGCGTAAGTATATTCCAGTTTCACACCTTCATGAATCATCTTAATTGCTTCTTGTTTGAATGCTTCTGTCCACAATTGTGGATTTTCAATTTTAATTTGATTGATTAAATCAATACCAAAATTTAAATGCATAGATTCATCACGCAAAATATATTGTAATTGCTCAGCAGTACCAGTCATTTTATTGCGTCGTCCCATGGATAAGACTTGGGTAAAACCAACGTAAAAGAAAATGCCTTCAAAAATGACATAAAAAGCAATTAAATCACGCAACAAGCGTTGATCATTTTCAAGTGTACCCGTGTTGAAAGTCGGATCTCCTAAACTTTGTGTGTATTTAAGTGACCAAACTGCTTTTCGCGCCACGGCAGGAATTTCACGATACATATTAAATATTTCAGCTTCATCCATTCCTAAACTTTCGATAATATGTTGATAAGCATGTGTATGCAAAGCTTCTTCGAAAGCTTGTCTCAACAAGTATTGACGACATTCTGGATTAGTAATATGGCGGTAGACAGCTAATACTAAATTGTTGGCAACTAATGAGTCGGCTGTAGCAAAAAACCCAAGATTGCGTTTGATGATATTGCGTTCATCTTCTGTTAAATCATCTAATGATTTCCATAGCGCAACATCAGCTGCCATATTAATTTCATTTGGCATCCAATGATTCGCGCAAGCATCTAAATATTTTTTCCATGCCCATTGGTATTTAAAAGGGACTAATTGATTAAGATCGGCGCGACAATTAATAATTTTTTTATCGTCAACTTGTACACGAGCAGCACCCATTTGCAATGTTTCTAAACCGGTGATGCCTCCCATTGTTTGTGTTGCTGCTGACATAATTTTCTCCTATTGGCACACTTCACACGTTGGGTCAGTGATCAAACAAGTTTTAAGCGTTATCGATTCAACTTGAACAGCATTTAAGGCTCGATCATCAACGGTTGCTTTTTCAGTATTCGTTGCACCCATACTACGTAAATAATAAGTGGTTTTTAAACCTCTTATCCAAGCATGTCGATAAAGTTGATCTAGTTTTTTACCGGAAGGTTGTGCCATGTATAGATTTAAGGATTGTGATTGATCTATCCATTTTTGTCGCCGTGCACCGGCTTCTATTAACCATGTGGGATCAATTTCAAACGCAGTTGTATAAAGTTGCTTGAGGTGTTCTGGGATGCGATTAATTTTGGCAACGCTACCATTATAATATTTTAGATCATTTACCATCACTTCATCCCATAAGCCAAGTTGTTTAAGATCAGCGACGAGATAAGGATTGATGACAGTGAATTCACCAGAAAGATTCGACTTCACAAATAAATTTTGATAAGTGGGTTCAATGGATTGTGACACACCACAAATATTAGAAATGGTTGCAGTAGGTGCGATGGCTAATACATTAGAATGACGCATGCCAATGGTTTTTACGCGCTGACGTAAGTTATCCCAATCAAGAGTTTGTGTTTTATTCAGCTGCAAATAAGTATCGCTACGATTTTGCGCTAGCAGCGCGATGGAATCAATTGGTAGTATGCCCTTGCTCCACAGGGAACCAGTAAAACTAGAATAAGCACCACGTTCTTCAGCAAGATAAGTAGAAGCCTCAATTGCATAATAGCTGATCCATTCCATGGAGTGATCTGCAAGCTCAACAGCAGCTTCTGAAGCATAGGGTATGCGAAATTGATATAACATATCTTGAAATCCCATGATACCCATGCCAACCGGACGATGTTTTAAGTTTGAATTTCTAGCTTGTGGAACGGAGTAATAATTAATATCAATCACGTTATCTAGCATGCGCAATGCGGTATGAATGGTTCGTCGTAATTTTTCTTGATTCAAACCATTGCCAGTTAAATGGGTGATCAGATTAATACTTCCCAAGTTACAGACAGCAATTTCATCGCGAGAAGTATTGAGTGTAATTTCGGTGCATAAATTTGAGCTATGTACTACACCTGTGTGTTGTTGCGGGGAACGTAGATTACATACATCTTTAAATGTTATCCAAGGGTGACCAGTTTCAAATAACATGGATAGTATTTTTCGCCACAAGACAACAGCAGAGATTTTTTTGAAATTTTTGATTTTGCCATTTGCTGTTTGTTCTTCATAGGCTGTGTAAGCTTGTTCAAATGCTTTGCCATATAAATCGTGTAAATCAGGTGTATCATCCGGGGAGAACAATGTCCAATCTTTGTTTTCTATTACACGTTTCATGAAAAGATCAGGAATCCAGTTGGCTGTATTCATATCATGGGCGCGGCGTCGTTCATCACCTGTGTTTTTACGTAATTCTAAAAATTCTTCAATGTCTTTATGCCATGTTTCAAGATAAGCACATACGGCGCCTTTGCGTTTACCGCCTTGATTAACAGCAACGGCTGTTGCATTTGCGACACTTAAAAATGGAACAACACCTAAGGATTTACCATTTGTTCCTTTAATGTGTGCACCTATTGCTCGCACATTGGTCCAATCATTACCTAAACCACCGGCATATTTGGATAACAAAGCATTATCTTTTATAGCGCTATAAATGCCATCTAAATCATCTGGAACAGTTGTTAAATAACAACTCGATAATTGTGGGCGTAATGTACCAGAATTAAATAAAGTAGGCGTTGAACTCATAAAATCAAATGAAGAAAGTAAATGATAAAATTCAATTGCACGTTTTTCTTTTTCTGTTTCGTTGAGAGAAAGCCCCATGGCGATACGCATAAAAAAGATTTGTGGTAATTCAAAACGCAAACCTTCCCAATGTAAAAAATAGCGATCGTATAGTGTTTGTAGACCAAGATAAGTGAATTGTAAATCACGATCTAGATGGATAGCTGAGATTATTTGTTGCAGATCAAACTGACGTAATCTTGGATCAAGCAGTTCGCATTTTATGCCGGTTTCAAGATAAGTTTCAAAATAAGTAGCCAAATCAAATGCATGATTATCTAAATCGAGAAAATGGCAAGCCTCTTGTTTTAAATCATCTAGCAATAATCGTGCAGCAACATAAGTATAATGAGGTTCTTTTTCGATTAATGTCCGCGCGGACATGATTAATGCTTTATTAACTTCACGCGCAGGTACTTTATCGAACAAATTGCGTTTCAAATCTTCGATAATGAGCTCAGCTGATACCAATGTTAATCCAAAGCAGGCTTGGTTTACTTGATTTTGTAAAGCAGACATATCTAATGGTTTAATGCTTCCATCTGGAAAGGTAACATGTAGTGCATAAGCGGATTGTTTGGCTTTCACTTCTTGTTGTTGTTCACGAATGCGACGGCGTTCTTCACGATATAATACATAGGCTTTGGCGACTTTATATTCGCCAGTACGCATGAGCTCTAGCTCCACTTGATCTTGAATGTCTTCGATGTGAATAGTACCACTGCTGTGTAATCGACGATTGAAGGTATCACTAATTTTGTTGGTCAAATTAGAAACTTTTTCAACAATCCTTGAAGATCCGGCGGCCGTTTCACCCTCAACAGCCAGAAAAGCCTTAGTCATGGCAACGGCGATTTTGTTGGTGTCGAAGGGAGTAACGGTGCCGTTTCGGCGTATGACCTTCATCAGGCCAGGCGCCGTTTGTGCGACGTCGAAGTGGGTGGTATGGGTTATGTGAGAGGTTGTTTGAATATCCATGCTCTTTTTTAATTCTCCACATCAGCAATCATGTTTATTGGAATCAAATAGTTAAAATTTAAAATCGAATATCTTGTGGTAATCAATAAATAAAAACACAATATGTAGTGTTTTATGCATCATTCTTATCAAGATAAAGGATCTTGTCAAAGATAGCAAGAGGATTAGAAAAATAATTTAAATGATGATACAACGATGGCTTAATTGTTCGCTTGGGAGTAGGGGGTAAGCTTGTTGTTTTTTTGGTTTTGGAGGAAAGAAGCCGGGTGAGTAATCAGAAGCAAATGGGACGAGATGGGATGGTGGGAGATCTTCTTGTGGATTTTTTTTCGCATTGTTTGCGGGTTCTAAATTCTTTTGCGCCATTATTTTTTCTATACTTGCTTTTTCATCATCAATGTTTATAAACGCTTCTTTTTTGGGCTGCATTTTTGATCGAATCATATCTCCGATTCTGTAAAATAAACCAGTGAAAACGGCTCCACCGAGCGCGGTTAATCCCACACCAATTAAAGCGGCAGCAGGAATAGAAGCAGGTGGGAAGAATACAAAAAACATACCAATTAAAATAAGTGTTGTGCCAACAACTGGGCGAATACCATTTATGAGCATGGATCGTGCTTGTTTTTTTTGTTGAGTTTGGATGTGCGTCAGCATTTGTTTTTGAGCATCTATTTCCATCAAGCGGTTATTATTTATTCCCATTTGCTCTATTTTTGGTAAATCCCCACTGCTTGCATTAAAAAATTTTGATAAAGGGCCGATTTCAGAACCTGGTTTGAGATGATCTATTTCTACTTGAATTTTATCGGCTACTAATTTGTGTGTGTATCCACGATAAGCGGGTTTAAAGCATTCGTGCATTTCATCAAAACATAAACCGGCAAAACCAACAATAGCAGATAAACCGCTTGTTAAAAAAAATCCTATCGTATTAATAGCAAGCCAAACAGCGTCATTAGCAATACGAAAAGGGCGATTGCCTTTTCCGAAAGCATTTTTAAGGCGTGTTAAACGTGGGATTTTTTCTTCTCCTTCTCGAATAGGGCGAAGCCCAGAATAGAGGGCGATGGTTACATCTGCAAGAAGCGTCACACCATAAGATAACCCAAAAACAGCAAACCATCTGGGTAAAAATCGATGAAACTTATCCATATCGTATTTTTCTAAATTTGCTAATGTGCGATTGATATAAATGATGAATAGCCGAATGGCAGTGTACCAACCTGTGGCGGTGTAAATGGTATTTGTTCGGAAATTTTCTTTAATTGAATTTTTAAATTGAGACCATAAGCTTCGGTCAATTTTTTTTATATCAGATTCCCCATGAATTTCAGCATTTAATTTTGCAACAAGTTTGTCATATTTTTCGGCTTCCCATTGATCGACCGGTGTATCTTTGTCGCCTTTTCTGTAAGCATGAGCAAGCTCTTTTGCTATATTCATTTGGCAAATTTGAGCAGCCCGAGCGATTGTGAGTTGGTTAAATGATGTTATTAATTCGTCGTAAAGNNTTTGAATGTNATTATNANTGGCGTTGTTATCAATGGCGTCTTCGTATTTTTTTTTAGCAATCCGATACTTTCTCTCGGCTTCTTTTCCTAATTCAAGAGTGCATATTTTTGCTTTTTCACTACTCGTATAAGCCGCGAGCATGTTAGCAAGCCTTGCAAGGTTACGAAAGCGTAAAAATTTTTGTTTAGTCTAGTTAGTTATAACTATGGACTATCATAAAGCGATCAACCTTAAGGTAATATTAAGGGCACTTCTAGAAATTGCTCGATTGTCATTCTGAGCGCAGCGAAGAATCTCGTTTTTCCCTGATTTGTAAGGAGATTCTTCGCTGCGCTCAGAATGACATGCATTGAAAATCGAATTTCTAGAGATGCCCTTAAGACTACAGGATTTTGAGAGATATTCTATTGACGAAAAGCTTGTGTTTTTAAGGATCTATTTGATTAATGCGCTCTATAGTATATTATTATATAATATATAATCTATATTATAGATAGGGGTAAAATACTATGCCAGCTAAAGTCATGTTTTCTCTTCCCGATCAATTAGTAGCACGAATGCGCTCGGCTATTCCTTCGCGAGAGCGTAGTAGAGTACTTGCTGTTCTTTTGGAAAAAGAAATCAGTGCACGTGAGCAACAACTTTTTTTACGAGCTAAGCTTCTTGAAGCAAATAAAAATTTAAAAGAAGAGATGGTTGCATGGGATAAAGAATTTGGTAGTGATGGGTTAAAGGATGTCTAAAAATACTTCTAAATATCAAAGAGGGCAAGTCTATCTTGTAGAAGAACATCACGTGCTAGGACATGAACAAAAAAAGACTCGTCCTTGGGTATTAGTTGGCGCGACTCCTATTAATATTGCTCGTAGTACCATCATTGCCGTACCATTATCTACACAGACTAAAGAAATCGCAGATTTGAGTATCAAAGTTTACGTGAATAATGCATTTGTATGCGCTGTGTTAGATCAGCTTCGAGCACTAGATAAAAAGAGATTCATTCGTTTTGAAGGGGAGTTATCTGCTTATGAAATGAGTTTGATCGATGATGGGCTACGCAAAATATTAGTTCTTTAACCCCGGCATGCTTAGAAAGGGCGTCGGAATGGCGGTTTGCTCGTCTGATAATGGGTTTGGTTGGAGAGGTCCACCAAATTTTCCTAAAGGAGGTACCGAAGCGCTCCCCCGTGAATCATTCTTGCTGGGATTGCTTGTACGATTATCTGATAATAATTGATATACCATACTATCGCTTGATGGTGGTTGTTTAGGTCCATTGTACTCAAGTTGCGCTAGATAGTTTGCTTGATTTGCTTTTGCAGCTTCAATGCGATTATCGATATCATTTAGCGTTCTTTGCGCAGCTTTCAATTTGCTTTCCCTGTGATAAAGGTAAATATTCATGGCAGCCCACACAGCGCCTACAGCTATCGCAGCTATCCAGCCTACTGGTCCGGTGAGTACAGCTGCAACAAGGGTAGGCAACACTATTAATTTCATTATTACAGCAATGGCAGGTAATAGTGTTAATCGTATTAACAATATACCTGTTTCTACTCGAGCCAAACCAAGAAAGGCGCGCGTTAATCCTTTTTTTATGGTGGTCCATACGCCACCCTTTTTTGTGGTAGTGCGACGAAAACCTCTATCATCGTTTGGTTTGAGAGTAGTTAACGGTGTTAGGTTCTCTTTTTTTATTAAGTCTCGCAATCCCTTGTTTTCTTTTTCTAATTTTTCTAGAGAGGTTATTTTTTCGTTATTCTTCTCTAATTGTTTGTCTAGTATGTTGCGTTTTGCTTTTTCTTGAAAATGACTATAAATAGCAAAACCAATGCCAACGAGCAAACCTATTCCTGCGAAGACAAGTGCACCAGGGTTGCTTAAGAGGAATCCTGATACAACAGCAGCAGCACCCAAGGTGAAACCCATCCCTATATTAATCTTAGCTAGGTACTTACCAAATACTTTATTTATTGCATCAGCAGCGCCAACAATCACACCTGCTACCCAAGCCAAAAATGCGATATAAATGATTTGTGTGCCAAGATGATTTGCTGTATGGATGACCAATTTTTTCTTATTTAAATTTGCCTCCTCTCTTAACAAATCAAATTGTTGTTGAGTCTTGGTTGGTTTAATTGGTTTAACCNATCCGTTGAGTATGCNCTGTACTTCCGCTTGTCTATTAACATTTTGTTCGAGACGATTTTCGGGTATCGCCTTCTNGCGTGCAGTGATGACCTGTTTTAAGAAAAACTCTTCTATTAATTGATGCGTTAAAGGCTTATTTGAGATGTAATGAGGTAGCTTATGTTCATCAGCATCAGTTTTATTCGAAAAATAATGGACTGATCGTAAGCCAAGTTGAACAGCAGTGATAGCAAGCATAGATCCTAATACAGCAAGCAATACATGAGGATCCCATTTCCCAGTATCCCACTGATTGGTTAAATAATCTGTTACATAAAAAGCTAACCAAAAATTAAAATTAGTATCATTTATAAGGCCGTAAATATTTTGAGCGATGGTTGCAGCATCAAGTTTATTAAATTTCTCAATAAACTGTTTTCTTGATTGATCAAGCGTGATTGCATCATCAAACGTGTCTGCACCATCTTTTTTTACTACAAAAAAACCATAGAGTTGCGTGAGTAATAAAACACGCTTTTGTTCTTCCTCGTTGAAATCGTTTTTATTTTTATTATAAACAATGTCCAGCACATTTTCTTTATTGCTTAAGATCTCATTCAGCAGAGTCTTTTTATTTTCTTCCAGATTTTCCGCAACATTTTTTTTGAGATTTTGTAAAATTTTCTTAATTAACTTAGGAGACAATAGATCAGCTAATCCCAATATGTTCTTGTTTTTGTTTTCTTCATACGACTTATCAAAAAAATCTTTAATAGATGAATGATAAGTGAGCTTTAAAGCTAATTCTTCTTTCTCGTGAAAGCCATTTTTTAATCGGTGTGTCTTTTTTCTTATTACTTTAGCTGTGAGATGATAGATACCTTTTTTACGTAAAAAGGCATTAAATTCTTTTTCTAATTCTTCATCATTGGGGGGTTCATAGCCTATTTCACTCGCTAGATTATCTAACATCTGTTGCAGGTTATTATTTTCTTGTTCTAGAAAAATTCTAACAACAGGTGGGATGGTGCCAAGAAAACTTGTTGTGAGCACGGTTGGAACCAAAACAGGATGAGCAATCAAACCGCTACAGATTGAATAAATATGATTGAAAAACACTTGCAAGTTACGCGGTGGAGTGGCATATAAAATATCAAATGCATTCCCAGCCTCTTTAATTATTGCATAAAGAATCTTAAAGAGTTTCTTATGTTCTGGCGTTGTGTTACCTAATAGGTCTTTGCCTGGATGCGATAACATTGCACCTACTCCACGTTATAT
>C687J35021_10000796_pt1 | contig 24240 bp, 22 predicted proteins | sample RifCSPhighO2_12_FD_35021 | JGI IMG/M metagenome (IMG submission 35021) | reverse complement strand
CATCAGCCGCCAGCGCTACTGGGGCACGCCCATCCCCATCATCCACTGCGCCGAACACGGCGCGGTGCCGGTGCCCGAGCAGGACCTGCCGGTCGTGCTGCCGCAGGACTGCATCCCCGACGGCTCGGGCAACCCGCTGCACAAACACCAAGGCTTCCACGCTGGCGTGGTGTGCCCGGTGTGCGGTAAACCCGCGCGGCGCGAGACCGACACCATGGACACCTTCGTGGATTCGTCCTGGTACTTCATGCGCTACTGCGACCCCACCAACAGCGAGAAGATGGTGGCCGAGGGGGCGGACTACTGGATGCCGATGGACCAGTACATCGGTGGCATCGAACACGCCATCCTGCACCTGCTGTACGCGCGCTTCTGGACCAAGGTCATGCGCGACCTCGGCCTCGTGAAGGTGGACGAGCCTTTCAGCAAGCTGCTGACCCAGGGCATGGTGCTCAACCACATCTACTCGCGCCGCACCGAGAAGGGCGGCAAGGACTACTTCTGGCCGCAGGACGTTGAGCACGTGCTGGACGAGGCCGGCAAGGTCATCGGGGCCAAGCTGATCAAGGCCGTGGGCGACTTGCCGGTGGGCTCGGCGATCGACTACGAGGGCGTGGGCACCATGTCCAAGTCCAAGAACAACGGCGTCGACCCGCAGGACCTGATCGAGAAGTACGGCGCCGACACCGCCCGTCTGTACACCATGTTCACCGCGCCGCCCGAAGCCACGCTGGAGTGGAACGACGCGGCGGTGGAAGGCAGCTACCGCTTCCTGCGGCGCGTCTGGGGCTTTGGCAACAAGCTCTCGGCCACGGCGGGCCTGGGTGCTCTCGCCGCCAGCGTGGGCCAGCAAACGCTGTCCCAGGCGGCCAAGGCGCTGCGCCTGGAAGTGCACACCGTGCTCAAGCAGGTGGACTACGACTACCAGCGCATGCAATACAACACGGTGGTCTCGGGCGCGATGAAGATGCTCAACGCCCTGGACGACTTCAAAGGTGATGGCAGTGCAGGCGACAACGCCGCGCTGGCCGAAGGTTTCGGCATCCTGCTGCGCTGCATCTACCCGGCCACGCCGCACATCGCGCACAGCCTCTGGGTTGAGCTCGGCTACGCCGCCGCCGCGGGTGAGCTGCTCGACGCGCCCTGGCCGCAGGCCGACGAGGCGGCGCTGCAGCGCGATCAGATCGAGCTCATGCTGCAGATCAACGGCAAGCTGCGTGGCAGCGTCACCGTGCCGGCCAGCGCCGACAAGTCCGCCATCGAAGCCGCGGCCCTGGCCAGCGAGGCCTTCGTCAAGCAGGCCAATGGCGCTGCGCCCAAGAAGGTGGTGGTGGTGCCGGGGCGTCTGGTCAACGTGGTGGTATAAAACCTTGAGCCATGAATCCCATTTCAAAACCATCTGCCATGACACCTCGTTCCACCTCCATGTCAAGGGATATGCCCGCTGATGCCCGTCGGCGCGTGGTGTGGGCCGGACTGGCCGGCGCGGGTATCCTGCTGGCCACCGGAGGGTTGAGCGGTTGCGGTTTTGCACTGCGTCAGGCGCCCAGCTTTGCGTTCACATCGCTGCGGTTTACAAATTTCGTCACCACCCCGGTGTCCCGGGCCTTGCAGCGCGAACTTGCTGCTGCAGGGATTCAGGTCGTGAACACCGCAGCGGTGGCGGGCCAGCCACCCGTCCAGGTGGTCCTGGCAGTCCTCACCGATCAGCGCGAGCGCGTGGTCGTGGGGCAGACCACCTCGGGTCAGGTGCGTGAGCTGCAGTTGCGCACGCGCTTTCGCTTCCGCCTGAGCACATCGAGTGGCAAATACCTGATCGACGAAACCGAAATGCTGCAGGAGCGCGACATCAGCTTCACTGAAACAGGCGCTTTGGCCAAAGCGGCCGAAGAGCAATTGATGTTCAGCGACATGCAGAACGATATCGTGCAGCAGATCATGCGCCGCCTGGCGGCGGTGAAGTCGCTGTAAGGGCGCCATGCAGGTTCCTGCGACGCAGCTTGCCAGTCAGCTGCAGCGAGGGCTCAAGAGCCTGTACACCCTGCATGGCGACGAACCCCTGCTGGTACAGGAAGCGGCCGACGCCATCCGCGCCACCGCCCGCAAGCAGGGCTACACCGAACGCACCGTGCACACCGTGGCCGGTGCACACTTTGACTGGGGCGAGGTATTGGCCAGCGGCGGCTCCATGAGCCTGTTTGCCGACAAGCAGCTGATCGAAATCCGTGTGCCCTCGGGCAAGCCGGGCAAAGACGGTTCGCAGGTGCTGCAGCAGATGGCCGAGGCCGCGCGGGACAACGACAGCACGCTCACGCTGGTGATCCTGCCTCGGCTCGATGCCGCCACCCAGAAGGGCGCCTGGTTTGCCGCGCTGGACAGTTTTGGCGTGACGGTGAAGGTGGACCCGGTGGAGCGTCAGGCGCTGCCCGCCTGGATCGCGCAGCGCCTGCAGCAGCAGGGTCAACGCGTGGCGGCGGGCGAAGAGGGCCAGCGCACGCTGCAGTTTTTTTCCGACCGGGTCGAGGGCAACCTCTTGGCCGCACACCAGGAAATCCAGAAGCTTGGCCTGCTGCATCCGGCGGGTGAGCTGTCGCTGGAGCAGGTTGAAAATGCCGTGCTGAACGTGGCGCGTTACACCCCGTTCAAGCTCGCCGAGGCGGTGCTGGGCGGACAGGTGCTGCGCGTGCAGCGCATGCTCGATGGTCTGCAAGCCGAAGGCGAGGCGGCCGTGCTCGTGCACTGGGCGCTGTCTGAAGACATCCGTACCCTGCACCGCATTCGGAGCGCCATGGACGCCGGGCGTCCGCTGCCGATGGCCTTGCGCGAGAACCGCGTCTGGGGGCTGAAGGAAAAACTCATGGAGCGCGCATTGCCTTTGCTCTCCATGGCACAACTCAGCCGATGGCTGGAAGACGCCCATCTGGTGGACGGGATCGTGAAGGGGCTGAAGGCGCCCGGCTGGCCGGCGGATCCCTGGCAGGCGCTGCAACAGATGGCGATGAAGGTGACGTTGGCCTGTGGCACGAGGTAACACCCCCGTCGCGCTTCGCGCGACCCCCTGAAGGGGGCGATATCCGTGGCCTGGCAGGCTGGCCGGGCTCAGGCGCTGCGTACCGTTTCCCTTGCCAGCGGCCGTCTGCGCATCGCTTCCCGGAAGTCGCTGGGTGTCTGACCGGTGTGTTCGCGGAACACGCGGCTGAAGTGGGCGCCGTTGTTGAAGCCCCAGGCGAAGGCGATGTCGGTGATGGTGCGCTGGGCATGGGTGGGGTTCTGCAGGTCGTGCATGCAAGCCTGTAGCCGCCTGCGCAAAATATAGTGCGCTGGCGTGTCGTCTTCTGCACTGAAGGCGTTGTGCAAGTGGCGCTTGCTGCAGTTGAGTGCCTGCGCAATGTGATCCAGGGTGAGCGAAGGGTCACGCAGGTGGCGGGCTATGTGTTCGCGGATGCGGTCGCGAAAGGCTTCGAGCTGGGTGGCGGCGCTCTCGCGGCCAGCGAGTTCCTGCAGCGACAGGCGCACCAGCTCCACGATGAGTTCGCCCGCGCCACGGGCGGCCGTTTCGCTCATGCTGGGCAGTTCCTGGTAGGTGCTGCGCATGGTCTCCAGCGCCACGCGGGCAATGCCGCTGACGCCACCCACATGCCGGGCCATGAGCGGCTCCAGTTTCAAACCGCGCTCGACCAGTTGTTCCTTGGGCAGCATCACGATGAGGTGTTCGACGCGTTCGGGGTTGTCGATCTCGTAGCTGCCGGTGGTGTCGTAGATGGCCCATCCGCCCGGGCGCACCCAGGCCTGCCGGCCCTGCTGTTCCACCGTGGCGCTGCCGCGCCAGGGCGCAACGATCTTCAGGTAGCTGCGTTCGCTGGCACGGGCCAGGCGGGGACTGCGCAGCACGCGGTGGCGGTTGGCTTCAAGCTTGGTCAGCACGACCGAGCCAGCTTGCGTGGCCGCCATGTGGCCGTCGAAGACCGTGTCGCCGTACAGGTCGGACTCGAGTCCGCCAAAGTGGGTCCACACCCAGTCGCGCCAGATCGCTGCGCGGTCGCTCGGCGCGACCGTGTCGGTGCTCATCACGGAGGATGGGGTCATGGGCAGGCTCCGTCGGGTGGCTGGGAAAGAAATTATGTGTCCCGGCGTGGCGCTGTGCGAGCGGTAGGGTTGAGGGTTAACCCGCAGCGATGTGCACGTTTGGGCAAGTGACTTTTGCACGCAGAGACAAGTCGCCCAGCGGGTTGCGACCTACGATGCTGATGGCTCGATACCCACAACAGGAGACACACCATGGTTCATCCCAATCGCCGTCTGGTCATCAAGGGCGCCGCCGCTGCGGTGGGCGCCATGTCCTTTGCTCCCCAGCTCATGGCGCAGTCGGCGCCGGTGCGCATCGGATATTCCATGTCGCGAACCGGCCCCTGGACCGGTGGTGCACAGGTGAGCCAGGAGCCCAACTACCTGCTCTGGGCCGAACAGCAGAACGCCGCGGGCGGCCTGGACGTGAAGGGGGTCAAGCGCCAGATCCAGCTCATCAGCAGCGACGATCGCAGCGACACCGAAACCGTGGTGCGCACCTACGAAAAACTCATGGGCAGCGACAAGGTCGACCTGGTGTTGCCGCCCTGGGGCAGCAATGCCAACTTCGCCGTGGCCCCACTGGCCAACCGCTTCCAGTACCCCTTTCTCGCACCCACCGCACTGAGCAAGCGCCTGGTGGAAATGAAGCTGCCGTACTTCTTCCTGCTGCTGCAGCAGCCCGGTGCCATGACCAGCGCGCTGGTGGACATGCTCAAGGCCAACGGCGTGAAGACCGTGGCGCTGATCTATGTGGACGACCTGTTCGGCCTGGAGAACTTCGCCGCCTTCAAGGTGGCGCTGCAGGGGAGCGGCATCACCATGGTGGAGGACAAGAGCTACCCCGGTGGCGTGAAGGACCTCTCGCCCGTGCTGCGTTCGATGAAAGACAAGAACCCCGACGCCTTCGTGGGCTTCACCTACCCGCCCGACACCATCCTGGCCAGCCGGCAGAGCAAGGAGATCGGCTTCAACCCGAAGTTCTTCTATGCGTCGGTGGGCACCGCTTTCCCGCTCTACAAGAACGTGATGACGCCCGCGGGTGCCGAGGGCGTGCTGGGCATGGGTTCCTGGAACAGCAAGACCAGCCCGGGCGCCAAGGCCTACTTCGATGCCCACGTGGCCAGCCAGAAGAAAGAACCCGATCGCTGGGCCAGTGGCGCCTGCTGGGCCGGCCTGGAGATCCTCACCAACGCGGTGAAGGCCCAGGGCCTGGACCGCAAGGCCATCCGCGACTATGTGGCCGGCACCACCCACAAAACCATCATCGGCGACATCAAGTTCAACGGCAGCGAGAACGTGGGCACACCGGGCACCGTGAGTCAGTGGCAGAACGGTGAGTTCGAGGTGGTGTGGCCGAAGAGCGTGGCCACCGCTGCGCTCCATCCGGCCAAGCCGGCCTGGAAGTAGAGATCACCCCCGCGTCGGCCTGACGGCCGCCACCCCCTCAAGGGGGCGTTGCCTGCGGGCCGGCGGAGCCGGACCCGCGGCATTCCCGGTTGTAACCCTTCGCTCCGGCAAATTCCCTCGCTCACTTCCCCATGTCGTTTTCCGCCTGGCTCGAACTCCTCGCCTCCGGCCTTATCACCGGCGGCATCTACGCGCTCGTCGCGCTCGGGCTGAACCTGCAGTATGGGCTGATGCGCATCCTCAACATCGCGCACGGCGAGTTCCTGATGGTGGGGGCTTACCTCACCTGGATGGCGCAGACCTCGCTGGGGCTGAATCCGCTGTTCATGGTGCCGGTATCGTTCGGCATGTTGTTCGCGCTGGGCTGGGTGGTGCACCGGCTGTGTTTCCGGCGCCTCACCGCCACCTCGCCCAACATCGACATCTTTGAGGCGCGCGGGCTCATGGTGGCCTTCGGCCTCATGTTTCTGGTGCAAAACTTTGCGTCGTGGATGTGGGGCGGTGACCTGCGCGGCTATGACTTTCTGACCGAGCCGGTGGAGATTCCACTGCCCGACGGAACGGCCCAGTTCGCAGGCAACAAGCTGCTGGTGTTTGCGCTGGCGTTGTTGTTTTCGGGGGCGCTCATCGTGCTGATGCGGACCACGTTGCTGGGCAAGGGTGTGCGCGCGCTCATGCAGTCGCCCACCGGCGCGCAACTCATGGGTATCAACACCCGGCGCCTGCACCCGCTCATGTTCGGCATCGGCCTGGGGCTCTCGGGCGTGGCCGGTTGCCTGCTCTCCATGTCGTACACCATCAGCCCCTCCATGGGCGAACCCTACACCGTCACCGCGCTCATCGTGATCACGCTGGGCGGCTTCGGCAGCATGGGCGGCGCGCTGGCCGGCGGTTTGCTGCTGGGCGTGATCGAAGCCCTGGGCATGCACTTCACCAACCCCTCGCTCAAGGCCTTGTTGAGCTACGTGGTCTTCATCAGCGTGCTGCTCTTGCGCCCCGAAGGGCTGTTCTCGCGGAAATCACGCAAAGCATGAACTCTCGTCAATTTCTCATCCGCGATCTGCTGGTCCTCTTCGGTCTCACCGGCTGGGCCATAGCGTTACCGGGCTTTGCCAGCGAGTTCGCCGTGTCCATGGCGCTCACCTGCCTGATGTACATCGCGCTCTCGTCCAGCTGGGCGCTGTTCTGCGGCACCACGCGTTACCTGTCGCTGGCCACCTCGGCCTTCTTCGGCATCGGCGCCTACACCAGCGCCATCCTGCTGGAGCAACTGTCGTGGGTGCAGGCCATTGCACTGGGTTCATTGATTGCGGCGGCGGTGGCTGTGGTGATGGGGGCAGCGGTGCTGCACCTGCGCGGCACGTACTTCGCAGTGCTCACCTTCGGCATGACCGAACTCATCCGCCACGCCATCAGCTACTTTGAAAAGAGCGTGACCGGCACCGTGGGCCGGGTGCTCATGGTGGTGCCCGAACGCGACACCATCTACTTCACCGTGCTGGCGCTGGCCGTGATCACGGTGGCACTGTCCATCGCCATCCGGCGCACGCGTTTCGGTCTGGCCATGCTCGGCATCGGAGCCGACGAGCAGCGCGCGCAGACCCTGGGTGTGAACACGCGCTGGGTGAAGGTGGCCGGTTTTGCGCTCACCGCTGCGGTGGCGGGCGCCGTGGGTGCGGCCATGTCGGTGCGCTGGACCTACATCGATCCGCACACCGTGTTCAACCCCTTCATCGGTTTTCAGACCGTGCTGATCGCGCTGATCGGCGGCGCGGCCACGTTGTGGGGGCCTCTGATCGCGGCCATCGTGTTCAGCGTGCTGGCCGAGACCCTGCGCCTGCAGGTGCCGCAGATCTACATGATGTCGCTGGGGCTTTTGCTGATCCTTTCGGTGCTGTACCTGCCGGGCGGCCTGGCCTCGCTGCGCACCGAGACTTTCCGCAGCTGGCGCGATGGCGCCAGGCTGTGGTGGCAAGAGACGCGCGACGACCTGAGCGGTGAGACGAAGCGCCGCAAGGAACGCGAAAAGAGCCTGAGGGAGCGCAGAGATGTCTTTTGACCGCCAACCTCTGCTCGACGCCCGCGACATCACCGTGCGCTTTGGCGGCCTCACTGCCGTGGACGCGGTCAGCGCCGCCTTCATGCCGGGCGAACTGGTCGGCATCATCGGCCCCAACGGGGCGGGCAAGACCACCTTCTTCAATGCCATCTCCGGCGTCACCAAACCCACCAGTGGCGCGCTCACGGTGCAGGGTCGTGAGCTCAGTGGCAAAGGTCCGCACCGGTTCGCAGCGCACGGCCTGGCACGCACCTTCCAGACCCCGCGCACCTTTCCCGACATGCTGGTGCGCGACAACATCGCCTTCGGGCTGAAGTTCGCCGGCCGGCGGCCGCGCAAGTACATCTGGTGGGGCGAAGAGACGACCGTGCCCTGGGTGCTGCGCACGCCCGAAAGCATCCTGGGTCTGATCGGCCTGCGCGACCAGGCGGATCTGCCGGCCGCGGCCATCACACCTTCGCAGCAACGCCTGCTGGAAATCGGCATGGCGCTGGCCACCCGTCCGCGGATGCTGTTGCTCGACGAGGTGGCCGCCGGCCTCACCGAAAACGAGGTGGAGGAAATGGCGCGCCTGATCCGCCGCCTGCGCGACGAACTGGACCTCACCGTGGTGTGGATCGAACATGCCGTGACCACGCTGCTGCGCCACGTGGAGCGTGTGATCGTGCTGCACCAGGGCAAGAAGATTGCAGATGGCACGCCCGCCGAGGTGGTGCGCAACGCCGAGGTGATCGAGGCCTACCTGGGTGACGAAATGAACGAGCCCACGAGCGAAGCCGAATCCGTTGCCGAGGAGACCACCGCATGATGTGGTACCGCACCACCCCTTTCGAGCTGGGCGGCGGCGGGCGCGCGCGCCTCAAGGTCAGCGGCCTCTCGGCCGGCTACGGCGCCTTTCTGGTGCTGCGGGACCTCAAGCTCGAGATCCAGCCCGGTCTGACCGTTGTCCTGGGCCCGAACGGCGCGGGCAAGACCACGCTGCTCAAGGCACTCAACGGGTTGATTCCGCGCGGCGGCACGGTACTGCTGGACGGCCAGGAAATGCCTGAGAAAACCCACGAGATCGTGCAGGCCGGTGTGGCGCTGGTGCCGGAAGGCCGCCAGCTGTTCCCGCAGATGACCGTCACCGAAAACCTGGAACTGGGCGGCTGGCTGGTACCCAAGGCCCAGCGCGCCGAGCGTCTGGCGCAGGCCTTTGTGGACTTTCCCAAGCTCAAGGAGCGGGCCTCCCAGCTGGCCGGCACCATGAGTGGCGGCGAGCAGCAGATGGTGGCGGTGGCGCGCGCCATGATGTGCGCGCCGCGCCTGCTCATGCTCGACGAACCTTCGCTCGGCCTGGCGCCCAAGATGGTGGACGAACTGCTCACCATCGTGCGCCGCATTGCCGACGCCGGCACCACCGTGCTGATGGTCGAGCAGAACGTGAAGAAGGCGCTGGCCGTGGCCGATCGCGGCTACGTGATGGAGCGCGGCACGCTGGTGGCCAGCGGACCGGCCAAGCTGCTCGCGCGCTCCACCGTGATCCGAGAGGCCTACCTCGGCGCCGACAAGGACCCTGCCACCGGCACCACCAGCGCGGCCGATGCGGTGCAACGCCGCAAAGCTGTGGCCACCCCCTGACACCGTGAAGTTGTTTATTTAGGAGAACCCCATGTCCGACATGTCCATGCTCATCAACGGCCTCAAAGTCACCGCCGAAAAAGGTGCCACTTTCGAGCGCCGCAACCCGCTCGACGGCAGCGTGGCCACGCGCGCACCCGCTGCATCACCGGCCGACGCGGTGATGGCGGTGGAAGCCGCCGCCGAGGCCTTCAAAACCTGGAGCGAAACGGGGCCCAGCGAACGCCGCGCGCTGCTGCTCAAAGCCGCCGACGCGCTCGAAGCCAAAACACCGGCATTCATCGAAGCTGTGTCGGCCGAGACCGGTGCCACCGGCATGTGGGGCGGCTTCAATGTGATGCTCGCTGCCGGCATGATCCGCGAAGCCGCATCGCTCACCACCCAGGTCGCGGGCGAGGTGATCCCTTCCGATGTGCCCGGCTCGCTCGCCATGGGCGTGCGCCAGCCGGCCGGTGTGGTGCTCGGCATCGCGCCCTGGAACGCGCCCATCATCCTGGCCGTGCGCGCCATCTGCGTGCCGCTGGCCTGCGGCAACACGGTGATCCTCAAGGGCAGTGAAAACTGCCCGCGCACCCACCAGCTCATCATCGAAGCGTTTCAGGATGCCGGCTTTCCCCCCGGCGTGGTGAACTACATCACCAACGCCCCGGCCGACGCCGGCGCGGTGGTAGAAGCCATGGTGGCGCACCCGGCGGTGCGGCGCGTGAACTTCACCGGCTCCACCAAGATCGGCAAGATCATCGCCATGACCTGCGCGAAGTACCTCAAGCCGGTGGTGCTCGAACTCGGCGGCAAGGCGCCGCTGGTGGTGCTGGACGACGCCAACATCGAAGACGCGGTCAACGGCGCGGCCTTCGGTGCCTTTGCAAACAGCGGCCAGATCTGCATGAGCACCGAGCGCATCATCGTCGACCAGAAAATCGCCGACGAATTCGTGAAGAAGTTCAGCGACAAGGCCAAGGCCCTGCCCGTGGGCGACCCGCGCAAGCCCGAGCCGGTGGTGCTGGGCTCGGTGATCGGCATGGGCACGGTCAACCACTGCAACGAACTGATTGACGACGCGTTGACCAAGGGCGCCAAGCTGGTGTGTGGCGGCAAGGCCGACACCACCCTCATGCCCGCCACCGTGCTCGACCACGTGACCCCCGCCATGCGCATCTACCACGAAGAAACCTTCGGCCCGGTGAAGTGCGTGGTGCGCGTGAACGGTGTGGAAGAAGCGATTGCCTGCGCCAACGACAACGAGTACGGCCTGAGTGCCGCCGTGTTCGGTGGCGACATCGCCCGCGCTTTCAACGTGGCCCGCAAGATCGATTCCGGCATCTGCCACGTCAACGGCCCTACCGTGCACGACGAGGCGCAGATGCCCTTCGGCGGCGTCAAGGGCAGCGGCATCGGCCGGTTTGGCGGCAAGGCCGGCATTGCCGAATTCACCGAGCTGCGCTGGATCACGTTGCAGACGACGCCGCGCCATTACCCGTTCTGAGCGGTGGTCAGCGTGGGAATTGACGTGGGCAGCGAGAAAAAGGGGATATCAGGTGGCAGCCTTTGTCTGGGAGCCGGACGGGCTGACCTGCGGGGTGCTGCTACCGTGTGTCCATTCGCAACCCTCCGCAAAGGCCCACCATGCGCCACCTCGCACTCTCCCTCACGCTGCTGCTGTTCGCCACCACCGCCACCCACGCTGAAGAGATCGGCTCGGTCGATACGGTGTTCAAGTTCATCGGGCCCGACCACAAGATCGTGGTCGAGGCGTTCGACGACCCGGGGGTGGCCGGCGTCACCTGCTTCCTGTCGCGCGCCAGGACCGGTGGCCTCAAGGGCGCGTTCGGCCTCGCCGAGGACAAATCCGAGGCGTCCATCGCCTGCCGGCAGGTCGGCCCGATCTCGATTCCCAAGCCCATTCAGCCGCAGGAAGAAATCTTCAGCGAGCGCACCAGCCTCGTCTTCAAGCGCCTGCGCATCGTGCGCATGGTCGACCCCAAGCGGCACACGCTGGTCTACCTCACCTACTCCGATCGGGTGATCGAAGGCTCGCCGCAGAACTCGGTGACGGCGGTGCCGGTGGACCGTGGCACCGCCATTCCGGTGCGCTGATGGGCGTTGGCCTGTGCGGGGGCCCTGCGGCCTAAACGCCGCCTGACAGCGACAGCATGTGCCCCAGGCGCGGGTCACCACGTCCGCCCAGCACCAGCGCGTGGGCCGCCTGCACCGCCTCGGGCCCGCTGTGGTGCTGCACCACCAGCCAGGGCGCCGGCGGCTGGCTCACCTGCCGCGTGAACGCATGCCAGGCGCGCGCCATCCTCTCGTTGAACCCGGCGGCACCCCAGTCGGCATGGCGCTTCTTGGCCTGCGCCGGCGCAAAGAACAGCACCGGGCGCGGCCCGGGCAGGTCGCGTGCGCCGGCCAGCTGGTCCACGTGGGTGCCTCCGATGGAACAGCTGTAGGCGAGGGCAGTAAAGCGGCTGTGGATGGCCTTGCGCAGCGCACCGTTGCCCGCGAAGTCGACGTACACGCAGGGCGTATCGATGGGTAGCGCGTCGAGCTGGTCGTAGGTGAGCACGCGGCTGTACACCCCCAGGCTCTGGCAGAACGCCACGTTGGCCACCGAGGTCAGGCCGATCACCTGCACTTCAGGCCGGTGGGCCAGCTGGGCCGCGGTGGCATAGGCCGTCTTGCTGCTGGCCGACGAGAGCAGCATCGCGCCGCGCCGGCCCGGCTGGCTGGTGCCGAAGAAGGCGTTGTCGGCCAGGAAGTCGTCGATCAGCCAGGCGGTGAGGAACAAGGGCCGCAGCAGCGCCTGCAGCGGTTCGCTGGCGGGATCGTGCAGCGGGTCGACCGCGCAACGCAGGTAATGGTTGTAGACCGGGTGCAGCGCCGCGCGATGCGGTGCGCCGTCAAAGAAGCCCTCGGGCGACACGCGCACGGGCTGCAGCACGGCGTCCGAGGCCATCGGCCAGTAGCCATACAGGCGCTCACCTTCGGCCACCCCGGCGCATGTTGTCTCCACCACCACGCCGAAACCCCAGACCGGAATGATGCCCCAGGGTGCATCGTCGGCCTGTGGCAGCACCGGGAAAAACCGCCAGTAGTCCATGGCCTCGCCGAATGCGGCGTAAGTGATGTTGTTGGACGTGTAGGCGAACTGCTCGATGCGCACCCGAACCTGGCCGTCGGACAGGGGCGCTTCGGGCAACTGCACGGTTCGTGTGGTGTCGAGTTGGTCCTTGCGGACCTGGAACTGGGTGGTGGTCATGGGGCGTTTCACGATGAGGAAGCGGGTGCCAGGATGGTGCACCGGTTCAGCGTGCCCGGTTGTCACGCGCGTTGCGGGGCCAGCCCCCGAATGCCCTCGCTTCCCCAAGTGAGGGCTGCTCTGCGAAAATCGATGCATGAACGCGAGCAACACCACCGAACTCATGAACACCCTGGGCAGCCAGGCCAAGGCCGCTTCGGCCCTGATGGCCAAGGCCAGCGCGGCCACCAAGCTCAAGGCACTGCGCGCGCTGGCCGCGCTGCTGCGCGCCAATGTGGACGGCTTGCAGACCGAAAACGCCAAGGATCTGGAGCGTGCCCGCGCCGCCGGTCTGGCCGAGCCGATGGTGGACCGCCTGAAGCTCACGCCGAAAGTCATCGAGACCTGCGCCGAAGGCTGCGAGCAGCTCGCCGCCATGGCCGACATCATTGGTGAAATCTCGGGCCTGAAGCAGATGCCCAGCGGCATCCGCGTCGGCCAGATGCGTGTGCCGATCGGCGTGTTCGGCATGATTTACGAAAGCCGCCCGAACGTGACCATCGAGGCCGCCAGCCTGAGCATCAAGAGCGGCAACGCCTGCATCCTGCGCGGCGGCTCCGAAGCCATCGACTCCAACCGCGCCCTGGCCACCCTGGTGCAGCGGGCGCTGGTGGCCGCTGGCCTGCCGGCCGACGCGGTGCAGCTCGTGCCCACCACCGACCGCGCCGCCGTGGGTCAGCTCATCACCATGCCGCAGTACGTGGATGTGATCATCCCGCGCGGCGGCAAGGGGCTCATCGAGCGCATCAGCGCCGAGGCCAAGGTGCCCGTCATCAAGCACCTGGACGGCAACTGCCACACCTATGTGGATCAGCCCTGCGACATCGCCATGGCGGTCAAGGTGGCCGACAACGCCAAGACGCAGAAGTACAGTCCCTGCAACGCGACCGAAAGCCTGCTGGTGGCGCGTGGCGTGGCGGCGGAGTTCCTGCCGAAAATCGGCGCCGTGTACGCCGCCAAGGGGGTAGAAATGCGCGGCTGCGCCGAGGCGATGGCCATCCTGGCCGGTGTGCCCGGCGCGAGCGTGAAGGCCGCCAGCGAGGCCGACTGGAGCGAGGAATACCTGGCGCCGGTGATCAGCGTGAAGATCGTTGATGGCCTGGACGAAGCCATCGCCCACATCAACCGCTACAGCAGCCACCACACCGACGCCATCCTCACCACCGACCACATGCACGCCCAGCGTTTCCTGCGCGAGGTCGATTCGGCCAGCGTGATGGTGAATGCGAGCACCCGCTTCGCCGACGGTTTCGAATACGGTCTGGGCGCCGAAATCGGCATCAGCACCGACAAGTTCCACGCCCGCGGGCCGGTGGGTGTCGAAGGGCTCACGTCCCTGAAGTACGTTGTGCTGGGCGAAGGCGAAGTTCGCAGTTGAGCGGGGCTTGCAAGCCGGGCCCCCGGCCCCACTTCTGACCTTTGGCTGTCTCGGCCGGTCCCTACAATGGTTTGGCCGTCCCCTTACTCGCAAAAGGTTTTCTCATGGTTCCCCACCTCGTCACCGCCCTGACCGGTCCGATCAACGAACTGGAACAGCGCATCCTGGAGTCCACGCCCGTGATCGAGCGCTGGTTCCGGCTGGAGTGGATGGAGCACACGCCGCCGTTCTACACCTCGGTGGACGTGCGCAACGCCGGCTTCAAGCTGGCGCCGGTGGACACCAACCTCTACCCTGGCGGCTGGAACCACCTCACGCCCGAGATGCTGCCGCTGGCGGTGCAGGCCGCCATGGCCGCGATCGAAAAGATCTGTCCCGAGGCCAAGAACCTGCTGCTGGTGCCCGAGAACAGCACCGATGTGTTTTACCTGAGCAACCTGCGGCAACTGCAGCGCATCTTCTACCAGGCCGGCCTCAATGTGCGCCTGGGTTCGCTGTCCAACGACATCAAGGCACCCACCACGATCGACCTGCCGGGTGGTGAGTCGGTCACGCTGGAGCCGCTGATCCGCAGCAAGCGCCGCCTGGGCCTCAAACATTTTGACCCCTGCACCATCCTGCTCAACAACGACCTGAGCGCCGGTGTGCCCGGCATCCTGGAAGACCTGCACGAGCAGTACCTGTTGCCGCCGCTGCACGCGGGCTGGGGCACGCGCCGCAAGAGCAACCACTTCAAGGCGTATGAAGAGGTGTCCAAGCGCTTCGGCAAGCTGCTGGGCATGGACCACTGGCTCATCAACCCGATGTTCAATCAGTGCGGCCAGGTCAATTTTGCCGAAGAGCACGGACTGGAATGCCTGCGCACCAATGCCGACGCGCTGCTCGGCAAGATCCGCCGCAAATACAAGGAATACGGCATCAACGAAAAACCGTTTGTCGTGGTCAAGGCCGACAACGGCACCGGCGGCATGGGCATCCTCACCGTGCGCGATGCCAAGGACATCGATGCCCTGTCGGTGGGAACACGCGAGCGCATGGCGACGGTGCAGGCCGGCCAGCCGGTTCACGAGGTCATCATCCAGGAGGGCGTGCTCACCAACGAGCGCATCAACGCGGCGGTGGCCGAGCCGGTGGTCTACATGATGGACCGCTATGTGGTGGGCGGCTTCTACCGCGTGCACGCGCAACGGGGTGTGGACGAAAACCTCAACGCACCGGGCTCCAGCTTCGTGCCGCTGGCCTTCGAGCAGAGCGCGCAGCTGCCGCAACCGGGTGTGAAGCCGGGCGCCAGCGTTCCCAACCGCTTCTACATGTACGGCGTGATCGGTCGCCTGGCCATGCTGGCCGCGAGCTACGAGCTGGAAGCGACCGACCCGAACGCTGAAATATACGAATGACCCCCGCGCCGCGCTTGCAGCGCGTCACCCCCTGAAAGGGGGCGATGCGAGTGGCCCGGCGAAGCCGGTTCCACCGCATCCTGGTGACAGGCACGCCGCTCCGACCGAAGCTGGGTTTTGCGATGTAGTGGGTGGGAATCTTGGTCGTCAACGAGGTTGCTGCGTTGCAACATTCTTCACGCCACGGCCTTTTCTGCGAGATCCCACACTGGCGGCTTGCGGGCCGTGAGCGCAGAATCGCCCCCATCCTGACAGCCGAACCCGGGCCGACAAGTCCCGGGTATTTTTGTGTCCAGCAACAAATCTTCGCTCACCGCGCTCACCCTGGGGGCCATCGGTGTGGTGTATGGCGATATCGGCACCAGCGTGCTGTACGCCATCAAGGAAATCTTCGGGTCGGGCCACGTTCCCTTCACCCACGAAAACGTCTATGGCGTGCTGTCGATCGTCTTCTGGACCCTGACCGTCATCGTTTCGCTGAAGTACGTGGTGCTGGTGCTGCGGGCCGACAACGCGGGCGAGGGCGGTCTGATCGCCATGCTGGCGCTGGCGTCGCAGGCGGTGAAGGACAAACCGGAGCTGCGCAAATGGCTGCTGGTCATCGGCATTTTCGGCACCTCGCTGTTTTATGGCGATGGCGTGATCACGCCGGCGATCTCGGTGCTCTCGGCGGTCGAGGGCCTGGAGGTGGTCTCTCCTGCTTTCAAGCAGTACGTGGTGCCGATCACGCTGGTGGTGCTGTTCGGCCTGTTTTTCGTGCAGAAGCGCGGCACCGGCGGCATCGGCAGGTTCTTTGGCCCGATCACCGTGTTGTGGTTCGTGGCGATCGCGGTGCTGGGCGTGTCGCACATCGTCGGCCACCCCGAAATCCTCGCGGCACTGAGCCCGCACCACGCGCTGCGCTTCATGTGGCAGCAGCCGGGCACCACCTTCATCATCCTCGGCGCGGTGGTGCTGTGCGTGACCGGCGGCGAAGCGCTCTACGCCGACCTGGGGCATTTCGGCAAGAAGCCGATCCGCGTGGCCTGGTTCTCCATCGTCATGCCCTGCCTGACGCTGAACTACTTCGGCCAGGGCGCGCTGCTGCTGGCCGACCCCGAAGCGGTGAAAAACCCGTTCTTCAACATGGCGCCCGACTGGGCGCTGCTGCCCCTGGTGGGGCTGGCCACCATGGCCACGGTGATCGCCTCCCAGGCGCTGATCTCCGGCGCCTTCAGCGTGACCAAGCAGGCGGTGCAGCTCGGCTACCTGCCGCGCCTGAACCTGCATCACACCAGCGTGCACGACACCGGCCAGATCTACCTGCCCGTCGTCAACTGGGGCCTGTTTGCCGCCATCGTGCTCGCGGTGGTGATGTTCAAGTCGTCGACCAACCTCGCCGCGGCCTACGGCATCGCCGTGACGCTGGACATGCTGATCACCACCGTGCTGACCTTCTTCGTCATCCGCTACGGCTGGAAATACCCGCTGTGGCTGTGCCTGCTGGCGACCGGCTTCTTCTTCGTGGTCGATCTGGCCTTCTTCAGCTCCAACCTGCTCAAGCTGTTCGCTGGCGGCTGGTTCCCGCTGCTGATCGGCGGCGTGGTGTTCGCGCTCATGATGACCTGGAAGCAGGGTCGCGCCCTGATGGCGGCCAAGCAGCAGGCCGAATCGCTGGACCTCGACAGTTTCCTGCAAGCGGTGTTCATGGCTCCGCCGTTGCGGGTGGAGGGCACGGCCGTGTTCCTGACGGCCGATACCGGCACCGTGCCCAATGCGCTGCTGCACAACCTCAAGCACAACAAGGTGCTGCACGAGCAGAACCTGTTCGTCACCGTGCGCAGCCACGAGGTGCCATGGATCGCTCTGGACAAGCGGCTGGAAGTCGAGCCGCTGGGGCACGACTGCTGGCAGGTGGTGATCCACTACGGTTTCAAGGACGACCCGGATGTGCCCAAGGCGCTGCGGCTCATGAGTGCCCGAGGCTGCGAGCTGGAGCCCATGACCACCAGCTACTTTCTCTCGCGCGACCTGGTTGTGCCCACACTGGGCAGCGGCATGGCGCCCTGGCGCGAAAAGATCTTCGCCCAGATGCACCACAACGCGGGCGCTGCGGCCGAGTTTCTCAATTTGCCGAGCAATGCGGTGATTGAGCTGGGGTCAAAAATAGAGATTTAGGTCGCTCCATATGCCCGGAGCGCGTGACCGAACCAAGGATGCGGTGGAACCGGCTTTGCCGGGCCACTCGCATCGCCCCTTGGGGGGGTGACGCGCCGTCAGGCGCGGCGCGGGGGGCGTTTCACCCTGCACAATCGCCCGATGTCTTTTTTCCGTGACCTGAACCTCTCGGCCGCCACGGCCGGTTTCGTGGCGGTGCTGGTGGGTTTCACCAGTTCGGTGGCCATCGTTTTCCAGGCCGCACAGGCCTTTGGCGCCACGCCCGAACTCATCACCTCGTGGATGTGGGCGCTCGGCCTGGGCATGGGGCTTTGTTCGGCCATTCCCTCGCTCCTCTGGAAGCAGCCGGTGATGGTGGCCTGGAGCACGCCCGGTGCGGCCGTGCTGGCCACGGTCGGGCTGGCGGGCGGCTTCACCATGCCGCAGGCTGTCGGCGCCTTCATGGCCTGCGCCGTGCTGATCGCGCTCGCGGGCGCCACCGGCTGGTTCGAGCGCATCATGAACCGCATCCCCATGGCCCTCGCCTCGGCGCTGCTGGCCGGTGTGCTGGCGCGGTTTGGCCTGCAGGCGTTTGCGGCGGCGCAGACCGCGCTGCCGCTGGTGTTGCTCATGCTGCTGGCCTACCTGCTGGGCCGGCGCCTGCTGCCGCGTTATGCGGTGCCGCTCTCGCTGGGCGTGGCGGTGGTGTATGTGCTGGTCCGGGGCCAGTTCAACGCGGGCGCGCTGACGCTGGAATGGGCCAGGCCGGTGTTCACCGCGCCCGAGTTCACCCTCAGCGCTTTCGTGAGCCTGGCGCTGCCGCTGTTCATCGTCACCATGGCCTCGCAAAACCTGCCGGGGATGGTGGCCATCCGCGCGGCGGGCTACGACATGCCGATCTCGAAGATCATCACCATGACCGGCGTGGTCACGCTGGTGCTCGCACCCTTTGGTGCTTTCGCGCTCAACCTGAGCGCCATCACCGCGGCCATCTGCATGGGCGAAGAGGCGCACCCGGACAAGAAGAAGCGCTACACCGCGGCGGTGGCCTGCGGCGCCATCTACGTGCTGATCGGCCTGTTCGGCGCGGCCGTCACCGGTCTGCTGATCGCGTTCCCCAAAGAGCTGGTGCTGGCGATCGCCGGTCTGGCGCTGCTGGGCAGCATCGGCGGCGGCCTGCACGCCGCGCTGCGCGATGACAGCCACCGCGAAGCCGCGCTCATCACCTTCCTTGTCACACTCAGCGGTGTGGTCATTGCCGGCATCGGCTCGGCCTTCTGGGGCGTGGTCGCCGGCGCGCTCGCGCTGTTTGTGCAACAGTACAGGGCTCAGAAAACCGACACGCCATGAACATCCTCTTCGTTGCCGATCCCATCGAGTCCTTCAAGATCTACAAGGACACCACCTTTGCCATCATGCGCGAGCTGCAAAAGCGCGGTCACCGCGTGGCCAGCACCGAGCCGCGCTTCATGAGCTGGCGCAGCGGCCAGTCCGTGATCGCGCAGGTGCGCCATCTGCAGCTCAACAACCACGCCGACGACTGGTACACCGTGACCAGCGAGGCGCTGGAGCCTGTGCACAGCTTTGATGCCGTGCTCATGCGCAAGGACCCGCCGTTTGACAGCGAGTTCTTCTACGCCACGCACCTGCTCGAACAGGCCGAGCGCGAGGGCGCGAAGGTGTTCAACAGCCCGCGTGCGCTGCGCGACCACCCTGAAAAACTCGCCTTGATGGAGTTCGCGGCCTTCGCGCCGCCGACCCTGGTGACGCGCAACGCGAACGAACTGCGGGCGTTCCACGCCGAGCACCGCGACATCATCCTGAAGCCGCTCGACGGCATGGGCGGCGCGGGCATCTTCCGCGTCGGTGCCGATGGCATGAACCTGGGGTCGATCGTGGAAACCCTCAACGAGGGTGGGGCCACGAGCGTGATGGCGCAGGCCTATCTGCCCGAGATCGCACTGGGTGACAAGCGCCTGCTGCTGATCGGCGGTAAGGTCGCGCCCTTCGTGCTGGCGCGCATTCCCCAGGGCAACGAGGTGCGCGGCAACCTCGCGGCTGGCGGCAAGGGCGTGGCCCAGCCGCTGTCGGACGAGAACCGCGCCGTGGCCGAAGCCATCGCGCCCGTGCTGGCCGCGCGCGGCCTGCTGCTGGTGGGGCTGGACATGATCGGCAACAGCGTGACCGAGATCAACGTCACCAGCCCGACCTGCTTCCAGGAAATCACCGACCAGACCGGGTTCGACGTGCCGGCGATGTTCGTCGATGCGCTGGAGGCTGCGCTGAGATGAGCCACCCCCGCAGCGCTTCGCGCTACCCCCTCAAGGGGGCGGCACTGGCCGTCCGGCAAAGCCGGCCCGGCTGTGCCCTGGGCGCCACCTTGGCATGCACAGGGATCGCGCTCCGGCTGTCCCAAAAATCGACATGAGCGACATCGAAAAACCCGCAGAGCCGACGAAACAGGCGCGCAACCCGCTGCACGGCCTGACGCTGGAGGCCATCGTCACCGCGCTGGCCGACCACTACGGCTGGGAAGAGCTGGGCCAGCGCATTCCGGTGCGCTGTTTCAACGTGGACCCGAGCGTGGGGTCGAGCCTGCGCTTTCTGCGCAAGACGCCGTGGGCGCGCGAGAAGGTCGAAGGCCTGTACCTTTTCATGCTGCGCGAAGAGCGGCGGGCCGGCGGTGCACGGGGCCGCACCTAATTGCATAGCAACACCCCTTGCGCGGGCGTGTGTCGTGCCTGCACCACGGGTGCCCCGTTGGCACCGGACTTCGGGTCCGGATTTGTCAGTCAAAAGAAGTGCTTTCGTGCGGTGTCATGGCATTCCCGCCTTGTTGTGCGCGAACGGGTGCAGTAAAAGCGGGTGTTCAGGGAGCCCTGCCCATACCGACACACCACACGTTCCATGCCCGAAACCTTTGATCTGACCACCGCTGTCTATGCCAAGACGGCCGTTGGGCAACAGGAAATCCAGACCCGATCGCTCGGCTTGTCGCCGCTGGTGCGGCGCATCCTCGTGCTGGTCGATGGCAAACGCTCGGGCAGCGAACTCGCCCCTTTTCTGAGCGGCAACGGCGACATTGAAGAGATCCTGGGTCAGTTGCTGACACTGGATTGCGTCGAGGCGCAGGCGCGCGCCAAACTCGTGGCCTCGCAGGCCCCTGCTGCCCCAGCCCCTGCCGCGACGGCGGCAAATGAGGGGGGCGAGTCGTCGTCCAGCGAGATACCGGGCCTGCCGAGCGCCGGATCACGCAGCGCCAAAGACAACGAGATGGCGCGCAACTTCATGATCAACTCCGTCAATTCGATCATTGGCCAGAACATGCGCGTTTCGCTGGTGCACGACATCTTCCATGCCGAGACCACCGAGCAGTTGCGCGTGGTCTACCACGCCTGGGCGAGCAGCATGTCCAACCACGGCATGGGCGCCAAGCGCCTGCCGGAGCTGCGCGAGAAGCTGTTCAAGGTTCTCTGACGGGCTGAGGGCGCACCGCGCGCGCAGGCCTCAATGCGCAGCGGTTTTTGAGAAGATGTTGAGCACCGCCACGCCCGCGATGATCAGGCCCATGCCGAGCAGGCCGGCCAGATCGATCTTTTGCCCATAGACCACATAGGCCACCAGCGTGATGAGCACGATGCCCAGGCCCGACCAGATGGCATAGGTCACGCCCACCGGGATGGTCTTGAGCACCAGCGATAGGCAGTAGAACGCCACCGCATAACCCGCCACCACGATGGCCGAAGGACCGAGCCGCGTGAACCCTTCGCTGGCCTTGAGCGCGGTCGTGCCGATGACCTCGGCCACGATCGCGATCCCCAGTGTCAGCCAGGCGTTCAAGTGGTCTTCTCCGCCACGGGCAGGCCGTCCACGAACACCTTGAGCTCGTCGGGCTCGAAGGCGGTCCAGGTCTCGTTGTGGGTGAGGGGCGTGGTGACGATCACGGCGGCGCGGTCACCGGGATGGTTGAGATCGGCGAAATTGACGGTCCAGTCATGGTCCATCAGGGTGGCCAGCGCGAATGGGTGCTGGCGCACGAGGTAGTGCAGCTTGGTGCTGCAGTGCGCCCACAGCGCTTCGCCGTTGGAGAGCAGAAAGTTGAAGCTGCCGAAGTGGCGCACCTGGGGCACGAGCTCGCGCAGCGTGAGCGTGAGCTCTTCGGTGCTGGGCAGGCTGGCGTGGGATTTGGACAGTTCCTGCATCAGCCAGCAAAACGCGCGCTCGCTGTCGGTGCTGCCGATGGGACGGAAGTGGCTGTGCAGCGGGGGGAAATAGTCCTTCAGGTCGCCGTTGTGGGCAAACACCCAGTGCCGTCCCCAGAGTTCGCGTGTGAAGGGGTGGGCATTTTCCAGCGCCACTTCGCCGATGGTTGCCTTGCGCACGTGGGCGATGATGTTCTTGCTCTTGAGCGGGTACTTCTGCAGAAACTCCGCCATCGGCGACCGGGCCGCACTCTGGTGGTCCACAAACAGCCGCAGGCCACGACCCTCAAAGAAGGCAATGCCCCAGCCGTCGGCGTGTTCTCCCGTGTTGCCACCGCGCTGGCAGAAACCAGTGAAGCTGAACGAGGCATCTGTGGGGGTGGCGCAGTTGAGTCCGAGCAGTTGGCACATCTGGAATGACCCCCCTGCGCCGCTGCGCGGCTTCCCCCCTGGAAGGGGGGACCGCACCAGTGGCCCGGCGAAGCCGGTTCCACGGTGCGTGCTGGATTGGGGAACCCCCGCTCCGGCGCTGCGCCTCGGTCGGAGGCATTTTGGTGGTGAAGCTTGTATTGTGCGGCGGTCTGCCCGCGGTGGGGCGGGGCCGCTTGCGTCGAGGCACGCAGGTCCACCGCGTGTTCAGTGTTCAGTCTGTCGTGCGCTCCGTACGCAGCCGCCACGCGGCGACGATCGCCAGGGCGCAGATCGCGGCGAGCAGCCCAAAGGTCTCGTCAAACGCGGCCAGCCGCTCCGGGCTGGGGTTGGCTGTGTCGAGCCGGAAGCCGTGGGCGGCGACGCGCCATTCGAGCACGATGCCGCACAGGCTGACGCCCGCGGCGCCGCCCAGCATGCGCAGGAAGTTGATCACGCTCGACCCCTGCGGGATGTGGGTGCGCTCCAGGCCGCGCATGGCGCCGATGTTGAGCGAGGGCAGGATGAAGCCCAGGCCGATGCGGCCCAGGATCGCCCAGGTCACCAGCAGCGGAATGATGTGGCTGGGGCGGCGCAGGTCGATTGTGAACATGAGCGCGAACGAGGCCGCCAGCAACACCAGCCCGATGGTGACCAGCCGGTGCGTGGGCTGGCGGTCGGCGAGGCGCCCGACGATGGCGATGGTGACCGCCAGCACCAGGCCCGCTGGCAGCAGGATGCTGCCCACGTAGGACGGCGAGAGCCCCAGCCCCATCTGCATGTAGACCGGCAGCAGGTAGGTGGAGCCGAACAGTGCGATGCCGTAGATGAAGGCCACGATGCTGCCCATGGCGAAGCGGCGGTCGGCAAACAGCGAGAGGTTCATCAGCGGGTCGGTGCCTTCGTTGGGCCGCCGCAGCCGGCGCTTGAGCGTGCGCCGCTGCAGCCACACGAACAACAGCAGCGCCAGCGCCGAGCCGCCGAGCAGGCTGGCGGCGCTGGCGACCGTGCCGCCCTGCAGGTCGACCAGTCCGTTGAGCAGGCACAGCGTGCCCACTGTGGCGAGCAGCAGGCCGCGCCAGTCAAGCCCGGCACCCTGGGTGTTGGCAGCGCCACCCCCCGGTGCCGTGCCGGGCACGAAGCGTTGCGCCAGCCAGAGCGACGCGATGCAGAACGGCACCACCATGAAGAAGATCGAGCGCCAGCCGAAGCCGTCCACCAGCAGGCCGCCGATGCTGGGGCCGATGGCCGGCGCCAGCACCACGCCCATGCCGAAGATGCCGCTGGCGCGGCCCTGCTCGTTCGGCTCGAAAGCCCGCAGGATGATGATCGCGGGAATGGGTTGCACCACGCCCGCCGCCAGGCCCTCGGCCACACGCGCCGCCAGCACCAGCGGGAAGTGATTGGCGAAGCCGCCAGCGATGCCACCCGCCATCAGCAACCACATGCAGCCCGAATACGTGCGCCGGTAGCCGTAGCGCGCCAGCAGCCAGGGCGTGGTCAGCATCGACACCGTCATGGCGGCCATGAAGCCCGAGGTGACCCACTGCGCGCGCTCCTGGCCGAGCGTGAAGTGCTGGCTCATGTCGGGGATCGCCACGTTGATGATGGTGGACGACATGATCGACGCCATGGTGCCCACCATCACCGAGAGCAGCAGCAACCAGCGGTAGCGCGCGCCGTAGCGCTCGCGCAGTGCGGTGATGGAGTGGTCGGTGGGCTGTGTCATGGCGGGGAGGATGGGGACACTGCAACGATAACCGCCCGCGCAATGCCTGGCACAGGAAGCGGCCTCAGTTTCGCCTAAGCTTGGCGCGGGGCGCGCTGGCAGAATGACCGTGTGGGCCGTTCGACCCCGGTCCTCCAAAGGAATCCACCATGCGGCTGCTGCTGGTTGAAGACGACACCATGATCGGCGAGTCCGTGCTCGATCTGCTGCGCGCCGAGCACTACGCGGTGGACTGGGTGAAAGATGGCGAGCTGGCCGACACGGCCCTGTGCACCCAGGACTACGACCTGCTGCTGCTCGACCTGGGCCTGCCCCGGCGCGATGGCCTGTCGGTGCTGCGGGCGCTGCGCGCGCGCAAGAACCGCCTGCCGGTGCTGATCGCCACCGCCCGCGATTCGGTGCAGCAGCGCATCGAGGGGCTGGACGCCGGGGCCGACGATTACGTGCTCAAGCCCTACGACATGGACGAACTGCTCGCGCGCATCCGCGCCCTGCTGCGCCGCGCCGCCGGGCGCGCCGAGCCGGTGTACGAGCACCAGGG
>C687J35021_10000790_pt1 | contig 24275 bp, 24 predicted proteins | sample RifCSPhighO2_12_FD_35021 | JGI IMG/M metagenome (IMG submission 35021) | reverse complement strand
AGGGAAGTTTGGTATATGTTACTTTATTGTATGACCATATCCAACTTTGTGGTTCTTTTTGGAAGTTAAATTCTTTTCCCTGACAAAACAGAATGGTGTTTAATTGGTTAGCATAGTGAAGTAACGTTTGAGGTGGAGAAAAATCGCCGTAGATTGCAAGTTGCCCTGAACGAAAAATGCCTGCTTTTTCAAGAGCAATTTTTTCTCGTGTCGATCCCAACCAATCTTGATGATCTATATCGATACTAGTAACGATAGCAATATCAGCATCAATGATATTCACCGCATCTAATCTTCCACCTAATCCTACTTCTAAAAGAATGATATCTAAAGATTGTTTTTGAAAGAGTAATAGCGCAGCTAATGTGTAAAATTCAAATGGTGTTAAAGAAATATTTTCTCTCGCACTTTCGATTTTCTCAAAAGCTAGACAAAATGCATGATCATCCGGATGCTTTCCATTAATTGTGACATATTCATTATGTCGGAACAAAACAGGTGAAGTAAACGTACCTACGTTATATAAAGCAGCACGATAAATAGCATCCAAACTAGCNATTGTTGAACCTTTTCCATTTGTACCTCCTACACATATTACTGGACATGTAGGAGATAGAATTCCNAATCGTGATGCTACAATTTTTATTCGAGTCAACCCTAATTCAATATCAGATGGATGAAGAGTGCTAATCCAATTTAACCATTCAGATAATGTGGAAAAGTACATTGTTTTCCTCTCGATTAGCTGTGAATAAAATATGATTGGTTAAGTTCATATAGGAATCTCTTTTTCTACTCCCAATTAAAGAGGATCTTAAGTAGACTTATCCACAGGATAATATTGTTATAACTTATTGAATAAGTTTAATTTTAAAGAAAAGTACACAGATTTTACCCTACTATATAAAAACAAATATCTTTAAAAAATATATATTTCTTTTTAAGTAATTTTAAAACCAACTTCATGAGGTAATCCATCTCGCTCTTTCGCAACATATGAAACAAGTTGCCAATCAATAAAACTAGTATTGGTTTTTGAAAAACTACTTATAAGATGAACAATTCCTGGTAAAGAGGTGTCAAAAGAATCATGATGTTCTTCCAAAGGATGGTGAGCCTCGAGATATAAGTAATTTTTTTGCCAAGCCACTTTAACAGGTGAATTAATAATAACTACCGGAATCCCATGATGAACAGATGAAAAAAATGTTTGAATATCAAATTCATACATACGAATACAACCAAAGCTAGCGCGTCTCCCCACACTTTCAGGAAAAATAGTGCTGTGAATAAGATAAGTTGGAATTTGCATATAAATAGCATAAGGACCTAANGGATTATCCGGTCCTGGCGGCATAATACTTGGAAGTACAATACCTTGTTGTAAATTAAATTCACGAATATCTTGAGGTGGAATCCAAATAGGATCTTTTGTTTTTCTAGTAATATTTGTTCTNGTAATAGGAATGGTTTTACCAATTTTCCCTATACCAATTGGATAAGTTAATACTTCATTGCTTNCTATTTTNAAATAATACATACGCATTTCAGGTAAATTAATAATAATTCCTTGGCGNGGNTGATTGGGAATAAGATGTTGAGTTGGAATTTGTAATGAACTACCTGAAGGAAATCCTCTAGCCATATTTAAATGAGGATTAGCATTTTCAATAGCGTTGTAACCAAGATCATATTGTTTTGCAACTGTTATTACGTTTTCTCCCGAAGAAGTTGAATAATATTGAACTTCTCCGATGAGTGCTTCATTGCTAGAAGGCAATTGATAAGATGTAGCTAAACCATTTGTATAATGAAATACTAATAAAATTAATAATAGTTTCCATATTTTATGACTCATTTTATGTCTATCCTTAAAAACATTAAAAAAATAAATTAAGCACTAAGAAATCGAGAACGTGATAACCAATTACGATCAGGATAATAAGCAACCATCAATGTGTCGTCTTTTATAGTATCAATCAATGGTTTTGCTAAATTGGTGCTAACAGCAGGACAACCCCAACTTCTTCCGATTTGACCGCGGGTTTTAACAAGATCTGACCCAACATACCATGCGCCGTGTACAACAATATCTCTTCTATAAGCATTATCATTAATTCCGCGTTCTATACCACGAAGACGTAACGAATATCCTTTACCACCCACATAAGGTTCATCTGTTACAAATACACCAATACTTGATTTTAAACTTCCAGGATTATTAGAGAAAGAGGTTGCATGAGCACCACCACTATTTTTCCCATGTGATACCCATGTATTAAATAAAGTTTTACCGTTTCTTAAGTCAAACACCCATAAACGTTTTTCTGCTGAAGATTTAGAATAATCAATAACGGTAAGTAAGGGTTTACTCATTGCAACCCCTGCTTTTTTTGCATTTACATAAGCAATAAGACTCAATCGCAGTACAGAAGCATCAATATTACTTGCTTGCGATCGCAAAATTCGAACTTCATTCTGAATCCAAGCATTGCTACCGAATTGTTCGGAATTAGTACTAGAAAATAAAAAAGATAACGGGGAGCTTGCTCCGAGCAAACCAAGCAACATCAATGAAAATATTAGTTTATACACTTTTATCATAGGATTCCCCTATTATAGCGAAACGCATTAAGAATCTCTCCTTCGAGGCCATCCCTTGATTTCTGATTGAAGTAAAAAAGTAATGATTCCTAAAAGAATTATTTCTAAAATGATGAAGGAGGAGGGTTATTTTTATACAAATCAATGAGGTTTGTCAAATGAATATTCCTGAAAATAGTCTTAAAACACGCAATATAGTTGATTAAAAAAAGAAACATGCCTATCTTTTTTTTCTTAGAAAAGCGTGTGTAGCGATTCTTTTCAAAACCAGGTATAGTTTTCTCATTTTTTGAAGATCACAAAGAATTGATTATGAAACAATTAAATAAAATTCGAGTAGCAGTGCTTTTTGGAGGGCGTTCTGCTGAGCATGAGGTTTCATTACGCTCAGCAGCTAATGTTATACGATTTCTTGATCTATCACGTTTTGAGATTGTTCCGATTGGTATTGATAAGCAAGGCAATTGGTTTCTTGGCAATGATATTTTTACTAAAAGTTTAGAACAAAACAATGTTCCAAAATTGAGTCAGAACCACGAAGCTTGGTTTACAGCAGAATGGATTGGCAAACCTGTTAAAAAAAATACGCTAAATGAACTCGTACAAAGTGATGGACAGATGTTTGATGTAGTGTTTCCAGTCGTACATGGTACCTTGTGTGAAGATGGTACCTTACAAGGCTTACTCGAATTAGCTAATATTCCGTATGTGGGTTGTGGTGTTTTATCATCGGCTATTGGTATGGAAAAAGATATTTCTAAGCGTTTAGCGGTTAATGCTGGCATGCTTGTCGCTCCTTATCTTACTATTAAATATGATGAATGGCAGAGTAATGCTAAGCAGTTCGTGCAAAAGATCACAGAACAACTGACTTACCCTGTGTTTGTTAAACCAGCCAATACTGGGTCAAGTATTGGCATTACAAAGGTGAAGACAGTAGACCAGCTTGCTTTGGCCATTGAAGAAGCATTTTGCTTTGATGTTAAAGTGATAATAGAAAAAGCTTTGCAGGTGCGCGAATTAGAAGTTGCTGTTCTTGAATCATTGGAACCCCATACCGATCCTATTGTTAGTGTGATTGGTGAAATAAAACCTCAGCATGAGTTTTATTCTTATGAAGCAAAATATCTAGATGAGAATGGCGCTATTTTGGAAATTCCTGCTATTATTTCAGATGATTTAACAATGAAAGCTAAATCCATTGCGAAAAAGCTCTTTATTATACTCGAGTGCGAAGGTATGGCGCGTGTTGATTTGTTTTTGGAAATGACAACACAACAAATTTATTTTAATGAAATTAATACTATTCCTGGCTTTACACAAATGAGCATGTATCCTAAATTAATGAACGCCTCTGGTTTTTCTTATACAAATTTGCTAACACATCTTATTCAATTAGCGATTAAACGACATACAAATAAAAATCGATTGAGACGAGATGTTCATGCAAAACATGTTGAGTTAGTCTCTTAAGCAATGCANGCACGAAGCATTCGATATCTTGTAACAATTTTTATTATCTCTATCAGCTGCAGCATCGAAATATATGCAGCCAAACCGATTACATTATCATTAGAAGAGGCCATTTTAATTGCCGCTCGTTCTAATCCAAATGTGCAAGAATCACAGCTTTCTTATGTATTACAAAAATTTAATTTGCATGTTGAGGAGTGGCAATTTGATTTGCATTATTCGCTTCAAGCTTCAGCTGGCCTAACGCGATCGATCATACCAGACCAACCAACAACTTATTCGCGTAATTATAATCTTCAACCTGGTGTTTCATTACAAACACCAATTGGCACGGAATTTAATCTTTACTCTAACAATCCTGTCACAGATCATTATCATCCCAGTTTATCGTTACAATTAATGCAACCATTAATGCGGGGNTTTGGTAAAGCAATTGTTGAAACTGCACTTCATAATGCGCGTGATTCAGAANTTGTTTCACGTTTAACCATAGAAGGTACGTTACGTACAACCATTACNGCAGTTATTAACGCTTATTTGGATGTGGTGGCAGCGGAGCAGAATATTGCTATTGATCAAGATGCAGCAAAACGTGCCGAGCAATCAGTCGAGCAAACCAAAAAATATATTAAAGCGGGTCGTAAAGCAGGAAATGAATTAGTGACGGTTCAAGCGGATCAGGCAAGAACAAAAGCACAATTGGAAACAGATAAAAATAATCTTATTCAAGCACGCTATGCTTTGTTGACGGCAATTGGCATGGATCCAAATACAAATATTCGATTTACATCGCTTCATATTGAAAATTTAATTAAAAAATATACGCTGCCTGCTCTATCTGCTGTCAAGCAGCTGACACTAGAAAATGATATTCAATATCAAGTGGATCAGATTGTTTTACATGGGTCAACTACACGCGCATTACTCACTGCTCAAGATAATACCCGTTGGCAATTAAATCTNGAAGCTAATGTGACGAGTGGAAACGTATCAGATNCTACNAATGCTGGACAACGTGCTGGAATTAGTGGTTTATTTAACAATCCTTATTTAACCCAAGGGGTTGGTTTGAGCTTACACATACCCATTGATGATCAATTAACAAAACAAGCTGTTTTGAATGCAAAAATTGCACTGAAACAAGCGGAGCTTGCTTTAGTGCAAGAGAAATGGAATAAAGAAACCAATGCTATTAATGGCTGGAATATGGTGGTGAGTGCAAAACGCGCTTTACAATTTGCCGAAGACGCGCAGTTATTACAAAAACAAACCTATATTATTAGTTATCAAAAATATTTGCATGGGTTAATTGATAGCCTTGAATTACAATCAGCACAATTACAATTAATACAAGCACAACAAGTTTCACTAAGAGAAAAAATTGGGTATTTAAAAGCGTTGGTTAATTTAGATTTGCTAACTGGTCATACGTTAAGAACGTGGCACGTTAAAGTGAGATTCTAAAACAGAAAGCAAGAGAATGTTTGGGGGTGTAAGTGAAATTCAAACTATTTTTATTAACTATTTTTTTATTCCAACAAGCTTGTTCAAGCGAAGATATTAAAAAGAATCAAACCATTATTCCTACAGAATCTAAAATTGTACATCATACCTTGTTTTATTCCGGGATCATCCAACCGCTAAAAACAATTGTTATACCGAGTCCCGCAGACGGTGTTGTGCTTGACATGCTTTTCCAATATGGTGAAGTGGTTCAATCGGGACGATTATTATTTACGCTTTCCTCCACTAAATTTTTAACAGATTATAAAGCCGCACTTACTCAATATGTTAAAGCAAAAAATGAATTTAATACTAGCAAATCGCAATTATCTGAAGCCGAGTTTCTTCATAAACATTTATTAATATCAGACGATGATTTTAAAATGAAACAATCTAATTTTTACAGTAATCGATTAGCCTTGTTACAAGCTAAAGATGCGCTAGAGGGATTGACTGATCAAGCAGCCATTCAAGATATTGATTTTGATCGTTTGACCATCGTTGATTTTGATAACATTATCGAAGCCATGCATTTAAATAAGCATTCCGAAAATCTTCGTGTTCTTGCACCAACAACAGGACTAATCTTGTTTTCAAATAGAAATGAAGATGAGAGCAAAAAAATTGTTAAAGGAGACGCTGTTAAACAAGGTGATGTATTGGCTATTATAGGCGATATGAATGGTATAACGGTGCACATAAAAGTAAACGAATTAACCGTCAATCAACTTCAATCGGGTCAATTAGTAAAAGTGACAGGACTTGCTTTCCCTGATGATATATTAATTGGCGAGATAAAACGCATTGATCATCAAGGGGAAGGAGCAAATGGGGGGTTACCTTTTTTTTCTGTTGAAGTGGTTGTGCCTAAATTAACAAAAGAACAACAACAACGCATTCATGTTGGAATGAGCGCAAAAGTTGAGATTGATATCAAAGAAGAATCTCGTATCATGGTGCCTATTGCTGCAATTAATGAAAAAAACAATATGAGTACCGTTAGGCTTTATAATGAAAAAAGCAAAACATTACAGGAGGTCGCGGTTAAAACGGGAATAACCACCGCCCAATCTGTTGTTATTTTATCCGGATTAAAACCAGGAGATAAAATTGCCATCCCTTATTAAATTACATCAGGTGACCAAGTCTTATCGGGTTGGCGAAACAATATTAACTGCTTTAAATGGTATTCATTTTCAATTACAGCGAGGAGAGATGACGGCCATTATGGGACCATCCGGATCAGGAAAATCAACGTTGATGAATATTATTGGTTTTCTGGATCGTTGTACAACCGGCGATTATTTTTTTCTTGGACAAAATGTATCGCAATTATCTGAACAGAAGCTTGCTGATATTCGTAATCAAAAAATCGGGTTTGTTTTTCAATCTTTTTTTTTATTACCAAGAGCAACAGCTTTGCAGAATGTTTTATTACCATTATTTTATCGAGGGATTGCTCGCATTGAAGCGACAACATTGGCCATGAATATGTTGGAAAGGGTTCATATTGCACATGTTGCGCATCATTATCCCAACCAATTATCAGGCGGACAACAGCAACGTGTTGCAATTGCTCGGGCTTTAGTAGGCAATCCTGATATTATTCTTGCGGATGAGCCAACAGGAGCGCTCGATTCACAAACAGGGAATGACATCATGACATTATTGACAGAGCTAAATAATAAAGAAAAACGTAGTATTGTTATTATTACTCATGATAAAAATATTAGTCATCGATGTCAGCGTGTAGTAATGATTAATGATGGGAGATTACTAAATGGGTAGTCAATGGGATGATCCACTATTTTTTGATGATCAACTGACTGAAGAAGAGCGCATGATTCGTGATGCTGCGCATACGTTTGCTCAAGAAACATTGCAACCCCAAGTGATCAAAGCCTTTCATGAAGAGCATTTTGATCCTGCTTTAATGCGTGCGATGGGAAAAGCCGGATTGCTTGGTGCAACTATTCAAGGATATGGTTGTGCTGGTATTAATTATGTTTCTTATGGATTAATTATGCGTGAACTGGAACGTGTTGATTCTGGCTACCGATCAGTCGCAAGTGTGCAATCTAGTTTAAGTATGCACGCTATCCATGCATATGGAAATGAAGAACAAAAACAAAAATATTTACCAAAAATGGCTTGCGGCGAATTAATCGGCTGTTTTTGTTTAACCGAACCCAATCACGGCTCTGATCCAGCGGGTATGGATACCCATGCCAAATCAGCTGAGGATGGTTACATCTTAAAGGGTAGCAAAATGTGGATTACTAATGCTCCCATTGCGGATCTTTTTATTGTGTGGGCACGCAATGATAAAAATAGAGTTCGTGGTTTTATCTTAGAAAAAAACATGAAAGGATTATCCACCCCTATGATGCATGGCAAATTAAGTTTACGGATATCATTAACGGGTGAAGTAGTGATGGATAATGTATGTGTGCCAAAGGAAAACGAGCTTCCCTTGGCAGATGGTTTGTCAGGCCCGCTAGGTTGCCTAGATCATGCGCGCTATGGCATTGCTTGGGGTGCATTGGGAGCTGCGGAATTTTGTTGGCATGCTGCACGACAATATGCGCTTTTTCGTAAACAGTTTGGTCATCCTATTGCTGCTAATCAACTTATTCAGCAGAAATTAGCAAATATGCAAACCAATATTGCACTAGGATTACAAGGTTGCTTGCGTTTAGGTAGATTAAAAGATGAAGGACGAGCAGATACTCCAATGATTTCTTTAATGAAACGTTTTTCCACATTGACGGCGCTCGATGTTGCTCGCGAAGCTCGTGATATTCATGGCGGCAATGGCATTATGGAAGATTTCCAGGTGATGCGTCATATGGTGAATTTAGAGACGGTTAAAACTTACGAAGGAACAGCAGATATTCATGCATTGATTTTAGGAAGAGCACAAACGAATATTCAAGCGTTTAAGCCATTAGGAAATGTTTAAACCTAGAAATGGCTGCTGATTCTTAACGTTGTAGCAATCACCCAAGGTAGTAATGTCATAGCAAACATAGATAACCCAGCTAAAAATGCTAGTGGTCCTACAATAGAGAATCCTGCTTGATATTGTTGAATGCAAGCCACCCCCACGATTAGTACAGGTGTAATCAACGGAAGAATAAGTAAACCAAGCAACACACCTTGTTGACGTAACCCCAGTGTTAATGCTACACACAAGCTACTAAGCAACATCAATACAGGCGTACCTAATAATAAACTCATACAAAGAGCAATAATAACGAAGATAGATAAATTAAAAATCCAACCCAATAAAGGAGTCAATATAATAAGTGGTAATTCAGCGACTAACCATTTCACACATAATTTAATAACTATTAATAAAGTTAAAGGAATGGGGCTAAGAAAAAGTTGTTCAAGATGACCATCTTCAATTTCATCAAAAAAAATAGTATCTATAGCTAATAGATTTGCAAACAATGCCGCAAGCCAAATATAACCGGGAATAAATGTTTGTAATACTTTAGGATCAGGCGCAAATGTTAAAGGAAATAAACTAACCACAAGGATAAAAAATGCGAGCGGGTATAACCACTCTTGTGAGCGACGCAACAACAATAATAATTCAAAATAAAACAGTAACCGGATTGTTCTCAATGTCATACACCTAACCACACATTTTTTATAGGAATATTTTTTATAAGAATAGGTTGATGAGAGCTCATCACGCTTATTCCGCCGTTTTGTACATGCGTTGTTAATTGTGACAGTAATAATGCTCGCATTTCTTTATCAAGAGCAGTAAAGGGTTCATCTAAGATCCATAATTTTTTAGGAAAAAGAAATAATTTTGCTAAAGCTAGACGACGTTTTTGACCCGCAGATAAAAATTTTGCTGGAGTATGTTGGTTTTGTGTCAATCGCAGTAGCGAGAGGATGGTTGGAGTATCGTTTGTAGAAGTAGCTGCAAGGCAACTTAAGAGTTGTAAATTTTCAATTACTGTTAATCCGAGTTTTAGGCCGTTAGCATGCCCAAGATAATGCAGATTTTTAGCGTAAGCCAAATCATTTTCATTAATTAATCGCCCTTGCCACAAAATAGTACCTTGCGAAGGAGTAGCTAACCCGGCAAGTAGGCGCAATAAACTTGATTTGCCCGAACCATTTGGTCCTTCAACCAACAATAATTCGCCTGCGGCTAATTCTAAAGAAAGATTAGAAAATAATGGGTGGTTTAGATGCGCACAACTTAAATTTTGTGTGGTTAACATGATTTTTTTATAGTCAGNNTAAATAGCNAGAGCCTTATTCTAACGAAAACAAGTTAATCGAACAAATATCGTATCCCCAATGCTAAATCATTTGAACCAGTATTTCCTGCATGATAAAGACCAAAGGCACCTGAGCGATGATGAATACGCATAACCAGTTGTAATCTTGGATAGCGAGGAGAAGCAATGGTGAGTTCTACCACCATAAAATTAAGTAAATGCTTGGTATGAGCGTTATTTTTTTTTTCTACAGCAGGAATGAAAGTATCATAAGAGATACCTTCTGCTAAAGCGAAAGAAGTATTGATGTAGTGATTCCATGGAAAATTTGCCCATCTGAACATAATAGAAGGATCGAATTCGTAAATGGTGGGCTCATCTGTACCATTACGTAGAGTCACATTTCCAGCAAGTTGCACAACTTCAACAAGAGGGTTAAAAAAACGCCTGACAGCATTTTTTTCACTGAGCGTATAAGCGAGCTCCAGGGATTGAATATGTTCAGGCCAGCGCTTCAGATGGTGTATGGTAAGTACATCAATTAATGGGTTATTGAATGTTACTCCGTAATAATACATGACAGAGAAAGGATAAAGATCATATAGAACGGAATCCAGTTTTGTGAGGTGTGAAACCACAGAGAAAGTTGGCGTTTGCAGGGGTTCACTGCTTGTTTTTCCTATGGCTAAAAGTGGGAAGAGACTGCTCAATAAGAACACCACACTCTTATTTATTAGGCTATTTGGCAAAGGCACCTCCTCCTTATAGAGGTTTGATTGTTCAGGTTAAATAGCATATAAAAGTTAAAATATTACGAATAGAGGTAGACAAAAATCGACAAAATCGACAAAAAGGCTTGTTACTCGTCGAGCTCCCCGTTAAAATAACCAACCTTAATGTTTTTATCAAGTTTAGTGGAGAGTATATTCATGGTGTTAGCAGCAGCCGCCAAAGCGCAGATTGTTAAGCCTTTTCAGCGAAGTAGTGGTGATACTGGTTCGCCAGAGGTACAAATTGCTTTATTTACAGCGCGCATTAGTAATTTAACAGAACATTTAAAGATTCACCAACATGATTTCCATACGCGCTATGGCTTAACAAAGCTTGTTAGTCAACGTCGAAAATTGCTGCTTTATTTAAAACGTACCAATCCAAAACGTTATCAACTTGTAATTAAAGATCTCGATATTCGCGATATTCGTGACTGAATTTTTATCAGATCAACATACCAGGATGTTTTCTCATCAGACATCTCTATATTTATTAACTTTTTAAGGTATTATTTGTGGCTATTATTAAAAAATCATTTCAATACGGTAATCATACTGTAACTTTAGAAACAGGTGGGATAGCTCGCCAAGCAACAGCAGCTGTGATGGTAACAATGGATGACACAGTCGTGTTAGTAACGGTTGTAGCGGCGGAGGGCACAGAAGAAGAACGAGATTTTTTCCCCTTAACTGTTAATTATCAAGAGCGCACTTATGCTGCTGGTCGCGTACCAGGAGGTTATTTTAAACGTGAAGGAAAGCCTAGTGAAAAAGAAGTACTTGTTTCACGCTTAATTGACAGACCCCTGCGTCCTTTATTTCCTAAAGAGTTTCATTCTGAAGTGCAAGTGATTGCAACTGTATTATCACTGAATCCTGAGATTAATTCTGATATTCCAGCAATGATTGGTGCTTCAGTTGCTATCGCACTCTCTGGGTTACCCGTAGGCAGTCATCTTGCTGCCGCGCGTGTTGGCTATCAGGATGGCAATTATTTGCTTAATCCTACGCTCACCCAACTTAAAACATCTCAACTTGATATGGTAGTGGCTGGAACAGAAAATGCTGTATTGATGGTGGAATCTGAAGCAAAAGAGTTACCCGAATCAGTTATGCTAGATGCGGTGATGTTTGCTCATCGAGAAATGCAAACAGTTATTCGAGTAATAAAAGAGATGGTGGCTGAAGCTGGTAGTACAACATGGGAATGGGCGCCGCCTGCGATGGATAACGTACTTCCGCAGCATATCGCAACATTATGTCAAGTGGATATTGAAAAGGCATATCAAATCGGTGACAAAATAGAACGTCAACAAACGATTGAAGAGATTCGTGATCGCCTGCTCGATCAGTTAATTGTCGAAAATACTGATAAAGAAAAAGAAGCAGCACTTGAACAAGCAGCAAAAACCATTTTTGGTAATCTTGAGCGACAACTTGTCCGCAGTCGAATTTTGCAAGGCTTACCACGAATTGATGGCCGAGATGTAAAAACAGTTAGACCCATTCATATTCAAACAGGGTTATTACCGCGTACCCATGGGTCAGCTTTATTTACACGTGGCGAAACCCAAGCATTGGTGGTAGCAACACTAGGAACCGAACGTGATGCACAAATTATTGATGCGCTTGACGGTGAACGTAAAGAAAACTTTATGTTGCATTATAATTTTCCGCCTTTCTCTGTGGGTGAGGTTGGTCAAGTGGGCAGCCCAAAACGACGTGAAATCGGCCATGGCCATTTGGCTAAACGCAGTATAATGGCTGTTTTACCTGCGCCAAGTGATTTTTCTTATGTGTTAAGAGTGGTTTCTGAAATTACCGAATCTAACGGTTCTAGTTCAATGGCTACAGTTTGCGGAACAAGTCTTGCATTAATGGATGCGGGTGTGCCGATTAAAACCCATGTGGCAGGAGTTGCTATGGGTTTGGTCAAAGAAGGTGATCAGTTTGCTGTATTGACAGATATCTTAGGAGATGAAGATCATCTTGGTGATATGGATTTTAAAGTAGCTGGTACCAAGACTGGTGTGACTGCCTTGCAAATGGATATTAAAATAGATGGTATTACTGAAACTATTATGCAACGCGCGCTCGAACAAGCTCGTGAAGGCCGTATGCATATTTTAGAGAAAATGAATCAAGCGATGACTGGACCACGGCAAGAAATGTCAGCTTATGCGCCACGCATCTTAACCATGCGTATTCCTGCCGATAAAATTCGTGATGTCATTGGCAAAGGGGGTGTTACTATCCGTGCATTGACTGAAGAAACCGGTACAGTAGTCGATATTGGTGATGATGGTGCAATCAAAGTGGCAGCAGCTGATTTAGCTGCTTGTGAAGAAGCTATTCGACGTATCGAGCGTTTGACAGCTAATGTTGAGATAGGTGGTGTATACGAAGGTACAGTAACGAGATTAATGGAATTCGGTGCGCTTGTGAATATTTTACCGGGGAAACAAGGGCTTGTGCATATCTCACAAATTTCTAGAGAACGTGTTGCTCAAGTGAGCGATAAATTAAGTGAGGGACAAGTAGTGAAAGTAAAAGTTCTCGAAATTGATCGTCAAGGCCGTATTCGTTTAAGTATGAAAGAGATTGAAACAAGGTAATATACTTTGTTTGACAATGCCGCCTATTTTCCTTTATGATACTTTCCTATTTTAATAGATAAGTATTTGAAAATATTTCAGGATTTATTATGAAGCGTACATTTCAACCCAGCATTTTAAAACGAAAACGTACTCATGGCTTCCGTGCACGTATGGCTACTAAAAATGGACGAGCAGTGCTTAGTCGTCGTCGTGCCAAAGGACGTGCAAGGCTTACACCATAGTTTGACTTCATGGCGAAACTTTCACGCACTGACAGACTTAGAAAGCAAGAACTGCGACTTAGTCAATCTCTAACAATCAAGAATAAGTATTTTTTAGCGCTATTTAAACCGAATCAGCAGAAACATGCTCGGTTAGGAATAATTGTCAGCAAGCAATTTGTGAGGCGTGCGGTAGATAGAAACCTACTGAAACGGGTAGTGCGAGAGAGTTTTCGATACCACAAAGAAGATTTAAAAGAACTTGATATTGTGGTTATAATCCGTTCAGAATGTAGCACATTTGGCGCCAAAATTTGGCGAAATGATATAGATAACTTATGGCAAAAATTAATTGCTTCATTAAAAATTGCTTAATCACACTTATTCGCTGTTATCGTTTTATGTTTAGTGCGCTATTAGGCTACTGTTGTCGTTTCGAACCGTCTTGTTCTTCTTATACAATAGAGGCAATCCATGTTTATGGATGTATAAAAGGGTGTTATTTAGGCGGTCGAAGATTATTATGTTGTCATCCTTGGCATTCAGGTGGTATAGATCCAGTTCCGAAAAGATAGGTAATCACAAAAAATATGCTAGATAATATTCGTATTGCTTTATATGCTGTGCTAGTTATATTAGCTTTTTTATTATATCAAGCTTGGGTGCCAAAGCCTGCGACAATTACGCAATCATCAACGATTGCCGCAGGACGCTTTGTTCCTGATAGTGTGACCACTCCTGTTACAACATCGGCAACATCTCAAACAACCCAACCATCTACTCCCATACCTGCTCTCGCCCCCCCAGTAAAGGGAAAATTAATTAAAGTAACCACAGATTTATTTGAAGTAAGCATTGATACGCGTGGTGGCGATATTGTGAGCGCAAAATTATTAAAATATCCAGAATCGTTAGATGCCAAGGCACCTTTTGTTTTATTAAATGATGATGCAAATACACGTTATATTGCTGAAAGCGGGTTGTTGAGCAAGCAAGGGCCGGATACAAGCGATGGCCAGGCGCTTTATGTCAGTCCACAATCAGAGTATTTGCTTTCTCAAGAAGAAAACAATTTAACTGTTAAATTAACTTGGCAAAAAGATAGAATAACCGTTACTAAATTATTTACATTCGCTCGTGGTCATTACGAAATTAAAATGAATTATATTATCGATAACCAATCGACTCATTCATGGACAGGTAATTTATATACGCAATTAATGCGAACCAATACACCACCATTAAATCATGGAGGTTTAGTTAACTTAGCAACTTATTTCGGCGCGGCTATTTCTAGCCCACAAAAACCATTTGAAAAAATTTCCTTTAAAGACATGCTATCTACTAATCTCAATCAAACTATTCCTGATGGTTGGGCAGCCATGATACAACATTATTTTATTAGCGCCTGGATTCCTCCAAAAACAGCTGTTTCAACGTATTATTCACGAGTGACTCAAGATCATTTATATACCATTGGTATGATGGGGTCACCGCTCATCGTTGCGCCAGGAACAAAAGCATCGACTGAAGCAAAATTATATGTGGGNCCTGCTATTACTGATCAATTAGAACAAGCGGCGCCTGGGTTACAACTAACCATTGATTATGGGTGGTTTTGGTTTATTTCAGTTATTATTTTTTGGATGATGCAACATATTTATGACGTGGTTGGTAACTGGGGGTGGTCAATTGTTTTGGTTACGGTCATTATTAAATTGCTTTTCTATTATCCTTCCAATAAAAGTTATCGCTCCATGAGCGCGATGAAAAAACTACAGCCAAAAATGGAAGCATTAAAATTACGCTACGGGGATGATAGACAGAAGTTAACGCAAGCTACATTAGAATTATATCGAGAAGAAAAAGTAAACCCCATGAGCGGCTGTTTGCCGATTTTAATTCAAATTCCTGTTTTCATTGCTTTGTATTGGGTATTAGTAGAAAGTGTACAATTACGCCAAGCACCATTTATTTTCTGGATTCGCGATCTTTCACAACAAGATCCTTATTATATTTTGCCAGTTTTAATGGGGATTTCTATGTTTTTGCAGCAAAGGTTAAACCCACCCCCACCCGATCCTTTGCAGGCAAAAGTGATGATGGCGATGCCAATTGTTTTTACAGCGTTATTTGCAAATTTCCCAGCGGGATTAATGTTGTATTGGTTTGTGAATAATGCCTTATCCTTCCTTCAGCAGTGGCATATCATGCATAAAATGGGCAAGGAAGGGATAGCCAAGCAATCTCGATGAATACGTTCATCGAAACGATTGTTGCTATGGCGACACCGAAAGGACGTGGCGGTGTCGCAATTGTTCGTATATCAGGTNCACAGGTTAAACAAATCATGATGGCGGTGCTTAAAAAAGAACTGGNGCCGCGTCAGGCCACTTATCTTCCTTTTTATGATATTGAAAACCAAATAATAGATGAAGGCATNGCTATTTTTTTTCCATCGCCTCATTCTTTTACTGGAGAAGATGTGTTGGAATTACATAGCCATGGCGGTCCCGTTATTGTTGATTTGTTATTACAGTGCGCCATTACATTAGGCGCACGATTAGCGCGTCCTGGTGAATTTTCAGAACGCGCATTTTTAAATGGGAAAATAGATTTAACTCAAGCAGAAGCCATCGCTGATTTAATTAATGCCTCTTCAAAACAAGCAGCACGTAGCGCTATTCGCTCATTACAAGGTGATTTTTCAAAACACATTCATCAGCTGAAGGAACACATTATTTATTTACGTACGTACATGGAAGCAGCAATTGATTTTGCTACAGAAGAAATTGATTTTTTGAGTGATGAAACCATTCAAACTCGTTTTAAGACTATTTTAAATACACTCACATTCATTCAACAACAAGCCAAACAAGGCAGTTTATTGCGCGAAGGTATTGTTGCTGTGATTATGGGCGAACCCAATGTGGGCAAGTCGAGTTTACTGAATTGTTTAAGTGGTAAAGATATTGCTATTGTTACAGATATTCCAGGCACCACGCGGGATATATTGCGCGATGTGATGTTGATTGATGGTTTACCTATGCATGTTATTGATACAGCTGGGTTACGNGAAAGTGATGATGTGATTGAACAAGAAGGTATGCGCCGTGCTTATCAAGAAATGGANCGAGCAGATGTTGTGCTTTATCTCATTGATGCGAGCAGACAAACAACAAATAGTGTAGAAGAATTGCCGCTCGCTTTATCTNNCAAACCAATCATTTTTGTTCGCAATAAAATAGATTTANTTGATGAGTCACCAAGTATTTCTGTGGGTAATCAGGTGGTTGTTTCATTATCTGCTAAAAAAGGATTNGGCATTGATTTGCTAAAAAATCACATTAAAACCCAGGTGGGTTTTAATGAAACATCAGAAGGTGTTTTTCTTGCTAGATTACGACATCTTGATGCGTTGTCGCGCGCAAAGATGTATTTAGAAGCAAGCGTTACTCAATTCAAAACGTTATCCTATGAATTAGCAGCGGAGGATTTACGTCTTGCGCATCTTGCTTTAAGTGAAATAACAGGGCAATTTACTTCTGATGATTTGTTAGGACAGATTTTTTCAAATTTTTGTGTTGGTAAATAACATGATACGTATCGTATCATAGCAGTATATGAAACAATATCTCAATCGACAAGAAGCAGGAAAGATTTTAGCAAATGAACTACATGCGTATGCTAAACGCGCTGATGTAATTGTATTAGCCTTACCGCGCGGGGGGGTACCAGTTGCTTTTGAAATTGCTAAAGCATTACAAGTTCCACTGGATATTTTTATTGTACGTAAATTAGGTGTGCCTTTGCATGAGGAACTTGCGATGGGTGCAATCGCAACAGGTGATGTTACTGTTTTTAATGATGAGATTATTCGAGATTTAGCTATTTCGCCCGATGCTATCAAACAAGTGATCAATACCGAACGAGAAGAAATAAAACGTCGTGAAATAGCTTATCGTGGACATCGCCCCCCTCCTCATTTGCGCGATAAAACTATTATTCTTGTGGATGATGGTATTGCAACAGGCGCAACCATGCGTGCTGCGATTAAAGCATTAGATCAATTTCATCCAACGAGTGTGATCATTGCTGTACCTGTAGCTGATGAATCATTATGCCAACAATTACGGTTATTAGTTGATGAAGTGATTTGTCCATTGCGGCCAAACCAATTTTATGCAGTTGGAGCATGGTATGAAAATTTTTCACAAACAGAAGATGATGAAGTTCGCGCGTTATTAAAAGAAAGTTATCTAGGATAAGTTTCATGAATCAATTTGCAATCGATAACGACTATTCTACTATTATTCCTTGCGGGGATATCCATTTGGATGGAATTTTGCATGTTCCCAAAAGAGCAACAAGTATTGTTTTATTTGTTCATGGCAGTGGTAGTAGTCGGTTTAGTTCTCGTAATCAATTTATTGCAAACATATTACAACAAGCCAATATAGCAACTTTATTATTTGATTTGTTGACATCGGAAGAAGATAAAATTGATGAGCATACACGAGAATATCGATTCAATATTGAGTTGTTGGCAACGCGATTATTAGCTGCGACCAATTGGATATTGACCCAATCGTTATTACAAAAATTGNTCATAGGTTATTTTGGTGCAAGCACAGGCGGGGGTGCTGCTTTATTGGCAGCCGCACAAGAGCAAAATCTTATTCAAGCCATTGTCTCACGCGGTGGGCGACCAGATCTTGCAGGACCTGCATTGCAGCAAGTAAAAGCAGCAACATTATTACTAGTGGGTGGTGATGATGAATCAGTTATTGCATTTAATCAACAAGCGTTTAAAGCATTACAATGTATGAAAGAGTTAACAATCATTCCTGGCGCTACTCATTTATTTGAGGAACCAGGCAAGTTGGCTGTAGTCGCACAATTGGCAAAGGAATGGTTTGAACGTTATCTTATCCAACGACTGTAAACCGCGGTCAATTGTGTTTTCCCTAACATATGTTTTTGGATTGTATCAAGTACAGTTTTCGCATCTGCTTCGGCTGGAAGCGTTAGTTTTGAGTCAAGCGCATATAATGTAAACTCATAAGAGTGAGCACTTCCTTTTGGCGGACAAGGGCCATTATATTGAAGTTTACCAAAACTATTTTTTCCTATTAGCGATCCTGTTGGTTTATCTGTACCTTGTGGTAAATGAGTTGTGGAAGTTGGAATGTTGTAGAGTACCCAATGATAAAAAATCCCACTAGGTGTTTTAGCGTCTGACATAATAAATACGAGTGATTGAGTTTTAGCAGGCAATCCNGCCCATTCAAATTGTGGCGATACATCTTTTCCATCGCACGTATAAAGAACAGGCAGCGCTCCTTGATCGAGAAAAGCGTTGGTACTCAGTATAAATGTTGTGGCTGTTTCTTCTGCATAGACAGATGAGGCGATAATTGCAATTATACTAATAATGGTGAATAGTATTTTGTACACAATACGATGCTCCTTGTATGAGAAGATAAAATAATGTAGCATTATTTTATCTTTTGATCATTTAAACAAGTTCGATTTATTTTTGCAACAATATTTTAAATAAAAAGCAAACCAACAAAATAGGCAAAGTCGTATGGAAATAGACAAAGAAATTGAACGATTGTTAAAGATTAGTGTAGATGAAAAAGCATCTGATTTACATTTAAAGATTAGTGTAGATGAAAAAGCATCTGATTTACATTTAGTTCCTCGCTTACCTCCTACTTTGCGTGTTGACGGCGATCTTGTTGCTGTAAAAGATGCTGCTCCGCTTTCTTCCGAGATCATCAAGCGTTTGATTGATAGTATTATGACGCCAGATCAACAACAGGATTTTGAAAAAACATTAGAATGTGATATGGCGCTCGCTGTTTCCAATATTGGTAATTTTCGAGTTAATGTACGGCATCAATTATGGGGGATAGGTGCGGCATTTCGTATTATTCCAGAAGAAGTTCCTCCTTTTGAAAAATTAGGGTTACCTTCTACTTTAAAACCTTTACTTTCACTTTCGCACGGTATGATTTTAGTTACTGGAGCAACGGGTTGTGGAAAAAGCACCACCTTAGCAGCAATGGTAGATTACATTAACACCATGCGTATCTGTAATATCATTACGATTGAAGATCCTATCGAGTTTATTTATAAAAATAAAAAAAGTTTAATTACACAACGACAAGTACGCCGTGATACTCATGATATTTCAGTTGCATTGCGCTCTGCCTTACGGCAAGACCCAGATGTTATTTTATTAGGAGAAATGCGGGATTTAGAATCAATTCGTCTTGCATTAATGGCGGCGGAAACGGGCCATTTAGTGTTGACTACATTGCATGCAAGTTCCGCCCCTCTTTCCATTGGCCGTATTGTCGATGTTTTTCCTCAAGAAGAAAAAAATCGGGTGCGAAATCTTTTAGCGGAGACTGTTCAAGCTGTGATTTGCCAAACCCTAGTTAGAAAGACAGCAGGGGGTAGAATACCTGCTTTTGAAATTATGTTAGCAGTTCCTGCCATTCGTCATTTAATTCGTGAAGATAAAATTTCGCATATGACGATGACTATTCAAACCAGCGGTAATTTGGGTATGTGTACCATGGACCAATATCTACAAGGATTAGTAGCTAAAAATATCATCACCTCAGCTGTTGCTCGTAGCATCGCAAGTAGTCAAGAATGGTTTTCAGGAGCTGTTTAATACCCTTCTATTTATCATAAATCAAGCAATAATAACCTTGTGTTTCATCACCTTTTTTGTCAAAATACAAGGTATCTTGTGTTTATTAAATAGGCAATACCCATGGATCGTGATATTGAAAAAGACCTGCTTTATTGGAAGCAGCAAACAAACCATCTACCTATTCTTTTACGTGGCGCTCGTCAGGTGGGTAAATCGTATGTGGTTGAGAAATTTGGGCGTGATCATTTTAATAATATATTGATTGTTAATTTTGAATTGCAGCCGGAATTAGGGTCTTGTTTTGAGACTTTAAATCCACACGATGTTCTTCAGAAACTTTCTTTGCTTATGCACCACAAAATTGAGCCTGGAAAAACATTATTATTTTTAGATGAAATTCAAGATTGTCCGAATGCGATTCGTGCATTACGGTATTTCAAAGAGCAATTACCAGAGTTGCATGTGATTGGTGCTGGTTCATTGCTAGAATTTACCTTAAATGACGCAAATTTTCGCATGCCGGTTGGAAGAGTGCAGTCGTTTTATCTCAAGCCTTTATCATTTAAAGAATATTTAATAGCAATGGGTTATCGAGATCTACGTGAATTTATAGAGCAAGAGGATTTAAAAAAACCGATAGCAGATACGGTTCATCAAGCACTTTTAAAGCAGGTAAGGAATTATATGGGGTTGGGTGGGATGCCAAGTGTATTGAAAGCTTATCTTTCTTCTGAAGTTAATGCGCTTGGTAGTCTATCGCGACATTATGATTTTAATCAATGCCGATTGCAACAAGCTATTTTGTTAAATAACTATAGACAAGATTTTGGAAAATATTCGAAGCATACCCAGATTAAATATCTGCAACGAGTTTTTGAGAAAACACCAGGGATGGTAGGAGATCATTTTAAATATTCCAAAGTTGATCCAGATGTGCGATCGCAATATATTAGAGCAGCACTGGAATTATTACAGCATGCGGGGCTTATGTATTATGTTTATAGCACAGCTGCATCAGGTATTCCTTTAATTACATTAATGAACGAAAAAAAATTTAAAATTTTGTTTCTTGATGTGGGGCTTATGGTATATGCAAGCCGTATCGAAGCAGAATTATTGTTGGATAATATTATTTTGGTAAATCGTGGAGCCATTGCAGAGCAATTTGTTGGCCAAGAATTGTTAGCATATACGCCTCATTATGAAGAAGCCAGATTGTATTTCTGGTGCCGCGAGAAAAAATCCAGTATGGCAGAAGTTGATTTTATCATAACGGTTGGCTCTGAAATTATTCCTATTGAAGTAAAAGCAGGTTCAACAGGCCAATTAAAATCATTGCATCTTTTAATGAATGAAAGAAAGATGAAGCTGGGTATTCGTGTCTCACAACAACCATTAAACTTTGATGGACGGATTTTATCGGTTCCTATTTATATGGTAAGCGAAATTCCACGACTAGTGGGCGCGATTTAACTCCATAACTCATCTTACGCAATAACTAGCTGTTAACTGCATGTTGACTGGCGGAGGTTGCATTACTCGGGGTTCGTCGCTGCAGGTATCCCACCGTGCTCGTACCTGCGCGCGGTGGGAGCCCTCCTTCCGCGACACCCCTTGTGTTTATAGCAGATTCATTTTGGAATTGAATGTATAAGGGATGAGATGGTTATCTAATGGTAATGTATATTTATCAGGATCATCATGTTGATACACATGACTTGGAAAATTGATCAGTAGAATTTCAGTTGTTCCAACATTTTGTATGGCATGGTAAACGTGAGGGGGAACGAGAATGATAGATCGATTTGTTTCACTAAAATATAATTCATTAATTAGCTTGTAAGTGGAAGATTCTGGTCTGCTATCATAAAGCACAAGTTTTGCTGACCCGGCATAAAAAAAATATCGATCTGTTTGTACATAATGAACAGCCCATCCTTTTATTTTAGTTGGATGAACGGATACCGTATAAATATAAACCAATGGAATCGTATCAAAAGCCCAAAAAGGACTATAAATTTCTGTCAGTGTTCCACGAGCATCTTGTTGCGTTACTTGTTGATGAATGTGGACTCCATCAATTAGGGTTTGTAGCCTTTTCCCTGTTNTAGTAACNGTTGGAATNTCTTTTTTTGGTTCTAGGGCTATTTTGTTTTTCGCGAGCTCCATTATTCTCTCGATGAATATCTAAAATGTGAATTCAATTAGATGTACTTTCTATTCATCTTCTTTCCATGACAAAAAAATGTCAAGTATTTTCACGCATTCGTAGCTTATCTGCTAAGATCGCAAATGGTATAAATTTTATCACAATACTTCAAAGTAGTGCTTCGATGTGAAACTACGATGATGGTTTTATCTGAGTTCTCAGAATATATTTCATCTAAAATTTTTTGTTCGGTTACTTCATCTAAAGCAGAAGTTGCTTCATCTAAGATGAGTATTTCTGGATCACCATATAATGCTCGAGCAATGCCAACGCGTTGTTTTTGTCCACCAGATAATACATTACCATGATCACCGACAATCGTATCACNGCCGTTTTGCGACATGTAAAAATCATAAATGCGCGCTTTTTTAAGAACCATCATCAATTTTTCATAATTAAACGCTCTATTTAAAACAATGTTTTTCAAAATGGAATCGTTGTATAAGAATATTTCTTGTGGAACATAACCTATTTTTCGTTGCCAACTAGTAATAGTTCGATGATTGATCTTGCGATCATCAACATATAATCCNCCGGATGTTGGTGTTAGAAAACCCATCAACACATCTAATAACGTAGATTTTCCGACGCCACTTGCACCNGTTATGCCAATCTTATCGTTTTTATTAATCAGAAAACGAATGTTCCGAAAGATTTCTTGGCCATCACGATAAACAAATGTAACATCCTTAAAATAAATAGTACGCTTAAAGTCAATCGATTCTACAGGATGATTTTTTACGCAATTTTTTTCTTGAGTATTAAAGGTATCGATGATCGCTTCATTGTATTTTAGTGCGTTAATCGTGCTGCTCATTCTCATCAAAATTTGAGAGATTTTTAGAATGACCAACATAAATAAAGCGATTGTTGGTAAAAATTTATCGATGTTTCCAGCAGAATATGTTCCTATGGCAACACTTGCAACAATCATAAAAAAGCTAAAAATTTCCACCAAATGACGCGGCACATAAGCATATATTTTGTATTTTGAATTTATTTCATTAAGAACAGTCACTTCTTTATGGTAGTTTTTTTCAATCATGTTTCCCATAAAAAATAATTTAACAATTTTTATATTAAATAACGCGTCATAGATTAATTTGTTTGTAATGGACAGTTGTTTTTTATTTGTTATTCCAATAGCCGTACTTTTTCGAGAGAAATATTTCAATATATAAAAACAATTTAGAAAAAATGCCCCCATGATAATAAGCGTTATTTGATTGTTTACNATGAATAAAAGAACCACAATAATGATTAGTAGTAATATATCTGAAATATACAATAAAAAATTAACCAAGGTATCTCGATATATCGTGGTATATTGCGTTATAGCCAACTGAAAATCAGTCGCGTTTGTTTTTATAAATGTTTCATAAGCAGTATTGAGATAATTAGATAATAGTGATTGAGATAATCTTGTATGCACATTGCCAGAGAATTGATGGATATAAAATATATAGATCAGGCTCATCCCATTTTTAATAATGTAAATCATTAATAACGTTGCACCACTTATCAGAATGAATGATAAACGATTAAGGTGTGCGGTGATGCCTAGAATGATGAAGCTGTTCATGGCAAACGATGGGTTTTGTACTATTGTTACAAAGGGTAAAACAATAAATAAACTACATACCTCCAGTATGCCAACCAACAGAGCATAATACATGAGCCGATAGAAGCGTTTCTGCTCTGATGGCGTTAAATGAACGATTAGTTTTTTAAAAAAACTTTTATTGATGTACTGGATTGTAATGTTCATTTTTTTTGAATAGGGATCTCTTTTAATCCCCGTGTTTTTCTAAAGGCATTAATCTCCTCCCCATTTTTCACGTTTTTTATTCGTATCAACAGTTGATTAATATCCATTCGGAATAAAATGAATATTAATTTAATCGATTTAAATAAAAGGGAGCGGAACAATTGAAAATAAGTTGCCTCACCTAAAGCATAACGAGAGAGTTCATCATGT
>C687J35021_10000789_pt1 | contig 24292 bp, 31 predicted proteins | sample RifCSPhighO2_12_FD_35021 | JGI IMG/M metagenome (IMG submission 35021) | reverse complement strand
GGACGGCGCGCGGGTTTCAGTACGTGACGCTGGCGAGCCGGGATGACCTCGTCGCGGTGTCGCATCCGGGGCTCCAGGAGCAGGGCGTCGCGCCGCTTCGCGACTGGGCGCGGTATGTCCAGAACCGCCTGACCGAGGGGCCGTGGGACGCCCAGGTGTATCTGGTGGATTTGGCGGCGGCCCGAGCGGAACGGATCGCGCAGCTCCGAGCGACGATCGCGCAGTTCGGACGGGAGGCGGCGGAACAGATGGAGCAGCGTGTGTGGGCGGCCTACCGCCTCCCCGACAGCTTCGCGCGTGGGCTGCCGCTGCCGCCTGCAGCCGCTCAGCACCAGCCCGGACGACCGACCACACGGGCGAGGACCGCGTGAAGCTCGCCATCGGCGTCATCGTCGCCGGCTTTCCGATGAAGGTGGTCCCCGTGGACTTCTGGAAGTCGTACGAGCGATTGGCGGCCCGGCTGCGGAGTGGGAGTACGGCGGTCACGTACTACGAGCGCTTTGTCTCGGATGCGTTTCCGACAGACGTGGCGCGGAACCAGATTTGCCGCTACACCCTGGCGAAAGATTTCGACGCGTTGCTGTTTCTCGACGCCGATCACGTGTTCGAGCCGGACCTGTTCGAGCGGTTGGCCTCCCACGGGAAGGAGATCATCACGGCGCGGTATCACGTGAAGCGCCCGCCATTTCACGCGAATGCCTTCGTGAAGCACCCCTCGGCGGCGCCGGGCTTCTTCAAGACCGTGCATTACGGGAAGGGCTGCTTCGAGATCGACCGCGGCGGCGCGGGCGCGCTGCTGGTGACGCGCCGCGTCCTCGAAGCCATCGGGGAGGACTGGTTCCGCTACCAGCGCAACCCAAATCCCGCCGAGCCGCCGGACTTCAGCGTCTCGGAGGATTTCTGGTTCTATCAGCGTGCACAGGAGTGCGGGTTCTCGTGCTGGGTCGACTGGGAGACCGAAGCGCGGCATCTGGTGACCGCGGACATCGGGCGCGAACAGTACGACGAATATCTCCGCCACATGGAGCGGGCGCTGACGCCGGCGCTCGCCGCGGAGCTGGTCGTGTGTGGCTACGACGAACCGCTGGAGATCGCGCCTGGCGTTCTGATTCCGCCGTATCGGGCGATGGAGCCCGCCTGATGATCCCGACCGCGATCACGGCGACGCCGCATCCGCTGGATGAGATGCGAGCGCTCATTCACACGGCCCAAGCCGACCCCTGCGTCGACGCCTTTCATCGGCTCTGGTACGCGACGAAGACGACCTGGGGGATGACGCGCTGGCGCGGGCTGCCGACGATGAAGTGCCCCTTCGACCTGCACATGTACCACGAGCTGTTGATCCAGATTCAGCCGCGGCTGGTGATCGAAACCGGCACGGCGTGGGCGGGGTCGGCGTGCTACTTCGCGGATACGCTCGCGATGATCGGGCAGGGGGGCCGGGTGCTCACGATCGATGTGACCAGGCGGACGCCGACGGCGGACCACCCCGGCCTCATCCGCTTGATCGGCTCGTCGGTGGACCCCGCGATTCTGGACTCCGTCGCCTGGCACGTCCAGCAGACCCAGGGGCCGATCCTGGTGTCGCTCGATTCCGACCACAGCGCGACCCATGTCGCGGCCGAGTTGCGCGCCTATGCGCCGTACGTGACGCCGGGCAGTTACCTCGTGGTGGAAGACACCAACATCGCCGGGCATCCCGTGCCAGGCGGTGAGGCCGATGGCGGCCCCGCGAAGGCCGTGGATGCCTTCCTGGCGACGCACCCGGAATTCGTGCCCGACCTGTTGTGCGAGCGCTTGTTGCTGACCATGATGCCCCAGGGCTGGCTCCGGCGTATTGATCACACGGAGAGTGCACGAGTCATACCATGATGCCTGGTGGATGGTTACGACGGATTCCGGAGGAGTGAGACCATGGGTATTCCGAGCGCACCCGAGAACAACCAGCAGACGGCCATCAGTAATTTTGACGTGACCGCCGATGCCACCTTTCCCGTGCTCGTGGCGGCCGGGACGATCGAGGTGGAGTCGGTCTACGCCGTCTTTCAGGCGAGTATTGCCACCAGCGCCGCCGCGACCGTGTCAATGTCGCTGGTCAATCTGGGGACGGATGGCGCCGGCACGACGGTGGTGGCGGGTCCGACCGAAGTGGCCACGGCCGGGAACGCCGTGACCGCGTTGAAGCCCGTGGCGATGTCGGTCGTGGCCGCGGCGCAACAACTCACCGTGGGGCAATGCCTCGGCTTCAAGTGGGATGAAGCGACCACCGACGTGGCGGATGCGTCGATTACGGTGTCCTGTCGATACACCCAAACCACGGCGCCGGCTCAGACATAGCCCCCATGCGACCGATGGCGATGGATGTGCACGAGTACGAGGCCACGCCGGCCACCATGATCGGGATTGGGGTCCCGACGTTCGGGATGGTCTCGATCCGCTGGCATATGTGTATGCTCGGGTTGGGGATGCCGATGAATCTCCCGAGCACGTTGTTCTCGGTCATTGGTCGGGAAATCGGGGCGGCGCGCAATGAAATCGTTCAGCGGGCGCTGGCGTTTGAGCACCCGAAAACGAAGGCCCGGATTTCCCACCTGATGTTTGTGGATGATGATTGCTTGCTCTCGACCTCGGCCGTGCGGCAACTCTACGAGCACCGGAAGCCAATCATGGCGGGGCTGTATTACACGAAGTCGTGTCCGTCAGAGCCGTTGATTCTGACGACGAAGCACGGCGGGGTCGCGCACGGGTTCACGCACGGGGACGTGATCCCCTGCTACGCGCACGGGATGGGCTGCACCCTGATTGACCTGGAGGTCTTTCGTCAGATGTTTGCCCGTGGTGTCGTGGAGCTCACCGATATCGCGTGCCATCAATGCGAGGGGCGGGCGGCAGGGTGTCGTGGCTGTTTCGGCACTGGAAAGGTCATCCGGTGGTTCTACACGACCCAGGGCCATGTCGCGGTGGATGCGGACGGGCCGGAGTTCCGCTACCAGACCGAAGATGCGTACTTCTGCGAACGGGCGCTGCTGGCCGGGTATCAGCCGTGCGTCGATACCGGCGTGTTCGCCTTCCATTACGACAAGGACCGCGGGGAAGCCTACCCGCTCGACCAGTGGCGGCAGTACCGGGCCGGGCAGCCGATCGCGTGGCCGGAGCAGGTGCCGGCGTGAGAGCCAGCCTCCGCGCGTCCTTAGCGACGGACCCCACCTTCGACGGGTACCCGAGAGGGTCGATCGTCGTGTGCGGCGATTGCTGGAAGCCGGTCTACGTGCTCGAGCGCGGGATTGCCGTCGGGGACCGCGGCAGCCGGGCCGCGTCGGCCTTCCGGCCGCTCACCTGGGCGGACTGTCAGACGCTGTTCACCAGGCCTGACCTGGATGCCACCTGGCGGGCGTTCTGGATGACGTTCTGCGCGTCTCCGGCCCTCCAGGTGCTCCTGGACGCCCCCCGGCCCCGAGCGGGCTCGGAAGCCCTGTGTCCGCTCTGTGGGGGCACGTACCTCAAGGGCCGGACGGTGGAGCGGGCGGACACGATCGACCGGGCCTACGTGCTGGAGATGGCCACGATTGCGCCGATGCCAGGGCGGGTCAGGAATCCCTGGCTGGGGATGCACCCGAAATGGGTCCCTGATCTGGCCGAGGATGATCTGCCGTCTGTCTCGTGAGAGGGAAGGGAGGATCGATGAAGAGGTTCCTGCGTATCGCCTACGGGGCTGCCGGCCTGCTGACCCTCGCCATCGGGCTGTTGGGGCTGGCCCTGTTGACGGGCCTCCTCGTCCATGCCCAGCCGGCGCTGTCCGTGCTGACGGCGGGGACAAACACGACGAGCGTGACGGCCGAAACGCTCGCCACCTCGCAAACCATCGATGAGGTGATCGTGCAAAATGATCCCGAGAACACGGTCGATATCTTCGTCGGGAATGCGACGGCTCAACCAATCCAACTCGCCCCTGGACAGTCCATCACGGTCCCGGTGGACAACATCGCCACGGTCTATATCAAGGGCGACAGCGGGACGCCCGTGGTGAATTATCTCGCCCGTTATCGGTTCAGGCCATGACGGCCCGCTGGACGCTGCTCGGCCTCGGGCTTCTCGGGTGGCTGCTGTACACGCCCGTCGCCGCCCAGGATCGCCTGTTCGTTCAAGGCCGGCCACCGGAATTCAAAGTCACGCGGATCACGGTCGGGTTTGCGACGGTGACGACCAACGGCGTCACCCACGATGCGACGCTCGCCACCCTCGCGGCGAAAACCTTCGTGACGCACCTCGTGGCGGATGTGACGCAAGCCTACGTGTGCGAAGACACCTGTACCACGGCCACGTTGTCGGGGACGGTGGGCAGTGCGGCCGGCGGCACGCAATATCTGCTCTCGTTCGACGCCGACGCCGCGGCGGCTCAATTTGGGGATGCCGCGGCTGAACTGGGCGCGTCGCTGAACCCGGCCACCGTGCCGACGATGGTTGGCGCGCTCGGGTCCTGGTCCACGACCTCGACGGTCAGTTTCCGGCTGACGTCTGGCACCGGCGCGCTCGCGACGGCTGGGGCGACGAATCTGAACGCCGGCGCGATCACGTTCTACTTAACAACAGTTCGCATGCCGTAAGTGATGCCGTGGAAAGATCCAGCGAAACGCCGTGCAGCACACGCACGATATCGAGCAGCAGATCCGGAACGATTCCGGCAGCATGGCCGCAAAGGGTCGGCTCGTTATCGGGAACGCCACAAAGAAAAGACCGCAACGGCGAATCGCGCGTACCTCTTGAGCATTCGGTTGCAGGCAATCGATGTGTATTCGCACGGTACTTTCGCTTGTCGTCACTGTGGATACGACACCGTTGAAGCCTTGTGTATCGATCATCTCAATGATGATGGGAAGTTTCATCGGACGCTCACTGGCGCGGGGCCAAGTTTTTGGCTATGGCTTAAACGGAACACATATCCAGACGGGTTTCAAGTGCTCTGCCATAACTGCAATTTCTTGAAAGAGCTACGTCGGCGCAGGCGGAAGAGTGAAGAGCAGATGTTGGCTTCTCTCACGACGGTGAAAATGCCATGAGATGGATCATCTTCTGTGCGAAAGACTGATCGATGAGCTGGGCGCACCTCTCCCTCGTCAGCGATACCGAGATCGGAGAAATCGAGCCGCAGGCGGTGCTCGCCGCCGCACCGTGGGGCGCTACGACCTGGGCGAATCCACGCGCGCGCGCGAAGAACCTGGTGAAGATTTGGCTGGAGCGGGACCATCCCGAGATCGTCGGCGTGGCCGATCGCGTGCGGGACCGGTGGGCGGCCGACAAGGTCTTCGGCTACACCGGGGCGGTCTACGCCGATCGGACGACGGAAGCGCTCGACGACACCGCCGAGGATGTCGCGCTCGCGACGATCTTCACGACGGCCGCCAATGACCGGCTCTACATCGGGGCGCGGTATACCTTCGATGGCGTGTTTCTCGACCTGCTGGATTCCGTCAATGCCGTCGCGTCTGTGCTGACCGCGAGCTACTGGAAGGGTGGAGCGGGCTGGACGTCACTATCGGCGACGGACGGGACCGCCGCGGCTGGGGCCACGATGGCGGTCTCTGGCCGGGTGACGTGGACCCAACCGACCGCCTGGGTACGCCGCGATCTGAATGCGGTGGGAGAGGAATACTACTGGGTGGAGCTCAAGGTGAGTGTCGCGCTCACGGCCGGCACCGTGGCCAGTCAGGTCCTGCCCATTCGTGCCCCGGATGCGCTGAAGGAAGTCACGGTCCTGGCAGCCCTGTATTTCATCCTGAACGGGCTCGCGGCGGGAGCGGCCGACCCCGCGCCGTGGCAGACCAAAGCCGACACGTATCTCTCGATGGCGAAGGACCTCTACGGGCAAGTGACGATTCCGCTCGACGTGAACTTGTCGGGCGCGATTGCGCCGATCGCCGAGGAAGTGGAGGCGCACCCCCAGCGGGTGCGGATGTTCCGTGGCTGAACAGCTACCCGCACCGGTTCGGGCTGGCGACGAGGACCGGCCGATTGTGCCGCCTCCGAGCACGATGACGGTGGAACACGAACGGAAGCCCATCCTGTATACGCCAGACGGGAAAGCGCTTGTCCGGAAAGCGGGGTTCTGATGGCGGACCGTCGCTGCGTGGTCGCCATCTGTCACAACCTCCCGTACGTCCTCCGGGAGACGACGCAATCGCTGATGGCGCTCGGCTGGAGCAACCGCGTGGCCGAGGCCTGCGCGGCGCACGGCTTCAGCCAGATCGCGCACGCCTGGTACTTCCGGTCGCCGCTCGTGAGCTGTCTCCGCGACGCCGCTCTGCTGGACGCGCACCAGGCCGGCTTCTCGCATCTGCTGTTTCTCGATGCCGACATGATCTTCCCTGACGATCTTTTGGTGCGGATGCTCCGGCATCATGATCGAGGCATCGTCAGCGGACTCTACGTCCAGAAGCAGGCGCCGTATCGCCCGATCGCCCTCCGAGACGGCATCGAGCAAGACGGGGTGATGTGGTACCAGCACGATCTCGGGCCGTTCGATGGGTCGCTGCGCCCGCAACAAGTCGTGGGGATGGGGTGCACGCTCGTCCCGCTGTCGGTGCTCGACGCGATCGGCCCGCGTCCCTGGTTCGAGTATCAGCATGACGCGAACGGCTGGCCGACCGTGTCGGAAGACGTGCCGTTCTGCCAACGAGCAGGCGCGGCGGGGGTCGGCATCTGGCTCGATCCCACCGTGAAGTGCGGGCATTGTCGCACCGAGGTCAAGACCGATCTCCATTGGACGCGCTACGCCCAGAGCATCGCCGCCTCCGAGACGGCCGGGATGCAGGTGAAAGTGACGCATGGCCACCACGACGCTCAAGGCGATCATCGATCGATTTCAGGCGATTTGCGAAGGGGCGACGCTCGATCTCCAAGCGACGCAAGTCCCGTTCTCGCATGACCGGGAACCGAACGCGACGCTCGACAGCGCCTACTACCTCCACGATGGCGGGTTGTCGGAGTCGAAGCCAGGGACGAACGATTTGGAGTTTCGGCTGGATACCCTGACCGTCTGGTTGACGCGCCGGCTGGCCTTCGCCGGCCAAACGCAGGCGGAAACGCTCGAGACGACGATGACCACGTTGGAGCGGCTGATTCTGGCGGATGGGCCAGCGAACAATTATCATGCGCACGTCACGGGGCGCGCCGGTCCCGCGCGGGCGGGTGAGAGCGAACGGCTGGTTGCGGGGTTGACCTTCGCGGTGGATTACGATTTTTCGACCGCCGTGGTCTAACGGGGGACGCTGATGGCTTTAGCAGCACGCGACGTCAAGGTTGGGCTCAACATCGCCACCAGCGGGTCCTGGAGCACAGGGACCGCGGACGCCACAGCGGTGGGCGCCGGCGACGGGGTCTACGTCACCGACATCATCCAGCTCCCGCCCTCGATGCAGTACAGCGACGACGACTCGGTCGGGCAAAACTTTATCGGCTCGGTCCAGGTGTCGAACTCGAACGAAGTGGCGAGCACCATCCCCCTGTATTTGCACTTCTTCGACACGTTCATCAACCCGCTCTGGGCGCTCGCGTTCGGGACCGGGGACACGACGCCGGACGCCCTGAGCGCGTCGACGGCGTATTCCTGCACCTTCGAGCCGGCGACGAACAAGACGGGGCTCTACGCGACGCTGGTGCAAGACCTGACCCATGCGGCGGCGCTGGTCCAGGAAGTCCCCGGCCTGAAGGTGCGCGGGTTCAAGATCAGCACCGAGGCCATGGGCCGGCTCAAGGTCGAGTTTCCCTTCGTTGGGGATACGGTCAAGATCGATTCCACGATCAACACGGCGACGCAGGTGACGGCCCTGACCTTCCCCACGCAAGGGCTGCGGTGCTATCTCGATGACAGCACGTTCCGGATCAACAGCCAGAGCGGCGGGGCGCTGGCTGCAGGCGACAAGCTCGCCATCAGCAACCTGACGCTGACCTTCGACCAGCCGATGGACGTGCGGCACGTGGGCGGGCAGACGACGATCATTGAACCAGAGGAAAACGCCTTTCCCACCGTGACGATCGAGGTGGAGAGTGGGCGCCTGGACGCGGCGTCTGATGACTTCTTCGCCGGGCACAAGGCCGGGACGCTCTACAAGGCCGATCTTGACATCGTGGGGCCGGCGATTGGCACCCTCGCGACGACCTACGAACTGATGTTCCAGTTCCCGAACCTCTTTGTCAGCGCGTACACGCCGGGGGCCGCCTCGGCCGCGGGCCAGATCATCCCGTCGGCCACGTTCAAGGCGTTGTCCACCACGACCGCCCCCACCGGCATGACGGGCGTGACTGTGCCGATCCGGTTGACGACCACGGGCGTGCGATCGACGAATCCGTTCGCGTAGGGAGGCGGCATGGCGTTGAAACTCCGGTCGGTGTATGGCGATGGCCGATCGGCGGCCGGCGACGAATTCGATCTCGTCGTGAAGGACCCCGCGACGGGGGAGTCGCTCGACGACGTCGTGATTCGGTGCCGGGCGCTCAGCCGGAAGCGCGGCGTCGAGATTGCCCGCGCCTTCCAACGGCAAGCGCCTGACCCAAAGACCCGACAGGTGACCTGGCAATTCGTCGACGATAGTGCGCAGCAAGCCACCACGGCACTCGCGGTCGAAGCGATTGTGTCCTGGCGCGGGATTGTCGGGGCCGATGACCGGGACCTGGTCTGTCTCCCGGCGACGATCGCGCAACTCGATGATGCGATTCTCGCGCAAGTGCTCGGGGCCGTGTTCGGCGCCGAGGTCGTCGCGGCGCAGTCCTTTCGAGAACCTGCGCGCGTGGTGTCAATGGCTCCGCATCCGCGGGAAGAACGTCCGGTGCTGTCAGCGGGCGGATGACGACGAGCGCGCGACGCAGACGTTTGACTGCGACGCCTGCGACTGGCGGGCCTGGACCGAGGCGTTGTGGCCGGAGAACGCCGACGCGTGGGCCATCTTCCAACAACTGCACCGGGGGATGGTCCTTGAGTACGGATTAGGCGCGTATCTGCTCGAGGCGTTGACGGCGGAATACACACCGAGTGAGCGGGCCGCCCTCGTGACCCGCTTGGAGATCATTCGCGACTATGGCACGGACCCTGAAGCTGGACATCGTCGTGGACGACCACGGGGCGATTCAGAAGCTCGCCCAGGTCGACGCCGCGATTGATGGCCTGGCAGAACCGACGAAGCGGGCCACGGAGGCGACGCAGCAGCTCGGCGAGAGCCAGGCGCGCGCGGGTCGTGGGGCGGAGACGGCCGCCACGGCCACGTCTGTCCTGACCGGCACGTTGGCTCGCTATCTCACGGCCGGGGCTGCGCTCGGGGCGATTAAGGCGAGCCTGGACTACGCCTCGGGTTTGCAGAAGATGGCCGACACGCTCCAGCTCGGGACCGTCGCCCTCCAAGAACTCGAAAACGTCGCGGTCGGGAGCAACACCACGCTCCAGACCCTGACGTCGTCCATCTTCGATATGCAGCGCCGTCTGGCGGGGGGAGACGCTGGGGCTGTGGCCGCGCTGGGCGCGTTGAATATCAAGATGAGCGAGTTCCTGCAACTCAAAGGGGACGAACAGTTTTTCCTCGTGGCGCGGGCGCTCGCGGGCGTGGAAAACCAAATGGAGCGGAGCCGCCTCGCCTTTGAGCTCTTCGGGCTGCGCGCTCGCGAGGTGCTCCCGGCGCTCGTCGGGGATGTGGATGCGCTCAGGGGCAGCGTGCGCACCCTCACGGCCGCGCAAATCGCCGATCTGGCGAAGGTGGAGCAGGCCTGGCAACAGCTCGTGCTGAGTGTGAAGCGAGCCATTGCCGTGATCGTTGGAGAAATTACGCGCATCTTCGCCCCGCTCGCGGCGCTGAGCGGACAAATGGGTGCGCTGCTCGCGATGCTCGGCGCGACTCCGAGTAGCGGTCTCGGCACCCTGGCGGATTGGCAACAGCCGAGCGGACTTCCGCTTCCTCTCCCGCCATTGCCTCCCCCGCCGGCGCCGAGTTTTGCCGGTGGCACGGACGGCTACCAGTGGTTCGGGTCCGGCACGCCGGCTCTGCTGCACGGGTGGGAGAAGGTGACCCCGCTCGGGAAGGACGGCGGCGGGGTGACGTTGGCCCCAGGGGCCATTGTCATCAACTACCCGATCGCCAGCGATGCCCGCGCGCTCCAGGAACTCGCGCGGCTCGTCGGGCGGGCGCTGATGCAGCACACGGCCGGGTTACGGATGCCGGCGGGAGCGTAGATGCCTGGGATTTCAGGCACCGACAAGGCGCTGATGTACGCGCAGTTCGGCCCGGCGCGGTTCGGGGCGACGCGGTTCGGCTATCACTCCGCGAAATGGTTTCTGACGATTGCCGGCGTGCAGCGACGCGGGAACGTCGAGCAAGGCACGCTCGTGATTACCGATGCGCTCGATGAGGTGCCGAACACGCTGCACATGAGCGTCGTCGGCATCACGCCCACGAAGGGGCAGGAAGTGATCGTGATGCTCGGGTCCACAGACAATCGGGAGCGGCTGTTTGCGGGGCACATTCTCACGGTGACCACGCGCTATGACGGCCGGCTGACGAACGATGTCCGGGACGTCTCGGCGCTTGACTATACCTGGCTGCTCGATAAGAAGGTCACCGCGCGGTACGCGAGCCAGTCCGCGACGGCGATCGCGGCAGCCCTGATCGACAGCTACACGAGCGGATTCACGACGCGGCGGATCGCGGCGGGCTTGGAGCTCATCGACGAGATCACCTTCACGAATGAGGACGTGGCCACGTGCCTGACGCGGCTCGCGAAGCGGATCGGCGGGTATTGGTACGTGGACGCGCTGAAGGATGTCCATTTCTGGGTGGGAACGGAAGCGAATCAAGCCAATCCGGTCGCGCTGACCACCTCGCACATCTCCGTGACGGATTTCATGCATCAAGACGATCTGCGGCCAGTCCTCACGCGCGTGTTCGTCGAGGGTCGGGGGAGTCGGCTGCTGGGCGCGGTGGCGGTTGGCGAGACGCGGATTCCGCTGGAAGCCGTCGACATGTTCGACGCGGCCGGCGAATTTCTGAAAGTCTCGTTTCAGGGGTCACAGGGAGGCGCCCAACACCTGACGTTCACGGGGGTCGTGGCGGGAGGCGAGGGGACCATCATTGGGCCTGGCGTCACCCCGTCCGGCCCGCTCTCGGCCGCGCTGGCGGCAGGAACGGGCATCACGGCGGGTTCACACGACTACGCGTATACCTGGGTGACGGCCTCTGGGGAAACACTCCCGAGCCCCAGCGTGACCATCGCCACGGGCGTCCTGGCGGCCCCAGGCACGGCCCCGATCTTCACCGGCTCTGACGCGGGCAGCATCGAGGCGGGCTATCACGATTGGGCGGTGACGTTTGTGACGGCCGCCGGAGAGACGACCCGGAGTGCCAGAGCGACGGTCTGGAGTGGCGGAACCACCAGCGAACAATTTACGATTCTGACCGGCGCGACGGGCGTGACGGCCCGGAAGCTGTACCGGACGGCGGCCCAAGCGACGCCCGCGCTGGCGGCCGCCGCTCAGCTCAAGCTGGCCGCCACGATCAGCGACAACACCACGACGAGCGTCCTCAACAACACGGCCGATGCGTCACTCGGGGCCAATGTACCCACCACGAATACGGCGGCGGCGGAACAGATGGCCCTCTCGGGGATTGCGGTGGGGCCGAGCGGCACGACCGATCGGAAGGTCTATCGCACGGCGGCCGGTGGATCGCAACTCAAGCTCTTGACCACGCTCGCCAACAACACGGCCACGACCTATGCCGACGCCATCGCGGATGGCTCCCTTGGGGCGAACGTGCCGACGAGCGACACCTCAGCGCTGACGCAGCCGGACGGGCAAGTCCTCCCAGGTGCGACCAGTCTCACGGTCGCCGGGACGGGGGCCTTCGAGAGCGGGGGCGGGTGGGCCGTGATCGGGAACGGCACCCAAGTGATTCGGTATACGGGCCTCAGCGGCGGGACGCTCACGGGGGTGCCGGCGAGTGGGACGGGCGCCATCGTGGCCGCGATCGCCTACAATTCCACGATCACGGCCTGCCCGATGCTCACCGGTATTCCGGCGAGCAGTACGGGGTCGATCCAGATCGCGCTCGCCGCCGGCGACGAAGTGTATCTGGTGGTGCAACGCGACGATCTCGCCGCACAGGATACGCTCGCGGCCCTCATCGGCGGAGGGGACGACGGGATTCGCGAGGAGTGGCTTCAGGATCGCCGCCTCTCGATCGCGGAAGCGCAGGCGCGCGGGGATGCGTGGCTGGCGTTGCGATCTGTGGCCGAAGGGCGGATCACGTATGCCTGCCGGGACAAGACGACGAAGGCCGGCCGGACCATTACGGTGACGAGCCTCAACGGCATCACCGGCACCTTCAAAATCCAGGACGTGCGGATCGCGGACTTCAGCGAAGCCGCGGCGCGGTTCCCGACGTATCAGGTTGAAGCGTCGACGAGTCGGTTTAGTTTCGAGGACTTATTAAGACAGGCCAGACGAGGGCACTCCTAATGCGAGCCGCGCAATCGATGGTATCTCGCCAAGGCTCGCTCTTTGGAACATAGCACACTTGCTGCGCCTCACCGGGAAGGGGTCGACCTAAATGGCTGCGATGACTATCGCCCGCGCCACCATCACAGACGACGACGGAAGCGGGACCACGGGCACGATCTGGAACGCGGCCAAACTGACCCAGCTGTACGACGCTATCGACGATCTCATCGTGACCGTGCATTCGGATTCTTACACGCCGACGGTCTCGAACACGGTCAACGTCGCCGCGAGCACACCGGCCGTGACCGGCTACACCCGCGTGGGCAACCGCGTGACGGTGTCCGGCACGATCAATATCGATCCGACGACGGCGTCCCCGACCGAAACCTCGTTCGAACTGAGTCTGCCGGTGGCGTCTAACTTAGGGGCGATTTCGGATCTTGGCGGAACGGTGGTGGGGGTCACGGAAACCGCGAACATCCTGGTGGCTGGTGCCATTAGGGGGAACGTCGCGAACAACACGGCGGATGTGATCTTTTATCCGGCGAGCACGGCGAATCAGACACTTGCCTTCACGTTCGGGTACCGAGTGATTTGATGGGCGACGCCGCCAGGCATCCACAGCGAGAACGGCCGGTGATTCGGCTCGAAGACGCCGAGGCGCGCCGGCTCATCACCGCGCAGCGTGACGAGGTACAGGCCGAACTCAACGCGCGCAACGCGCTGGAGCTGGCGCATCAGGCGATGCGGCAGGCCGCGCAGGCGAAGAACGCGGTGTTCGACGCGATCATGAAGAAGTACCAGCTTGATCCCGCGAAGAAGTACACGCTGGATGACGAGACGTTGACCCTCACGCCTCAAGCCTAACGTGGAATCGAGGATTCGCATGGCGCCTGAGACCAATAGCCCCTGGTGGACGAAGACGCTGATGGTCGTGGGGCCGGTCACGCTGATCGCGCTCGGGCTCGTCTATTTTCTGACCACGATCGTGAGCGACGAGCGGGGGGGGCACCAGGACGACATCCGCATGCTGCGCGAGAATCTCCTGCTCCATCACAACGAGACGCAAGTGCTCAACCGTAACATCGAAGAGTACATGCGGATTCAGAACACGCTGACCAGACAACTCTGCGTGAACAGCGCCCGTGATGGGGACGCCCGCGCCGCGTGCTTCAAGGACTAGCCGTGACGCTCAGAGCCAAACAATCGCTCTTCGTGCAGCTCGTCGCGCAGTTGATCGTGCACGCCCGGACCCTTGGGGTCGAGCTGACGTTCGGCGAAGCGTACCGATCACCCGAAGAGGCGGCGCGGCTCGCGGCGCTGGGGAAAGGCATCAAGGCGTCGCTCCACACGTCGCGGCTCGCGATCGATCTGAATCTGTTCAAGGATGGCACGTACCAATCCGCGACCGCCGCGCACCTGGAGTTGGGGACGTTCTGGGAGGCGTTGAATCCGTTGTGCCGGTGGGGCGGCCGGTTCAAGAAACCCGACGGCAATCATTACAGTCTGACGCACGGAGGACGAGCATGAAGCGGTTCGCGGTCGTACCAATGTTCCTGATGACGACGATCGCCGTCGCCCAAGACTCCCTCTTGCCGGAGCTCAGGCTGCTGCGAGCCGAGTACCCCACGCCGATGTCGTCGACGCAGATCGGCGAGCTCCTGACCCGGACGGCCGCGATCACGCCGGGGTGGGTGCTGTTGAGGAAGCCGACCGGCGTGCGTTGCCCGACGCCGATGGGCGTGGACGTGAGCTGCGACTATCTGGTGTGGGCGCCACTCGGCCAAGGCTACGACGTGCTGATCGACAGCGACGGCGCGGCCACGCCCACATGGGCGCAAGGCGACTCGTTCACGCCGGATCGGTACGTCCAGGCGACGGCGCCGCCTGGACCGGCTCCGGCTCCCGTGCCTGCGCCGGTGCCCGCACCCGCGCCCGCTGTCGATCTCCAGGCTCAGATTCTCGTAGAACTCCGCGCCCATGAAGCCGCCGAAGCCGCCGAGCGTGAGCAGGCCGCCTTGTTCCGGCGATCTGTCGCCGACAAGTGGAAGAACTTCGGCGTGTTCGTGGCGAAGTACGCCCCGATCGTCCTCGGCGCGATCTACGCCGGCCGAGCGACGAAGTGACGCACGCCACGTACTGGGAGTGGGTCCGCTCGGAAGCGGCCCTGATCGATAGCGACGGCTGTACCGGTGTCTCCGGGCTCTTCCTGGAGTGTTGCTGGGAGCATGACGTGGCCTTCTTCCACGGCAAGGACCCCCGCGCGGCCTACCGGCTCTTCAACGATCTGCCGGAACTGTCTCGCGTCAATCTGTGGCTCCACGCCCCAGACATCAGCTTTGAAGACGCGAACGCCCGTTTCAAAAAGTGCCACATCCAACGCACGAAATGGGGCTGGCTCGGGTGGATCAACCCGATGACCTGGATTAGGTGGAGGGGTGTAGTGCGCCTGTCCCGCGGCGCCTGGGAGGCCCACCGGCAGCGCGAACGCGAGGCAAGACCGCTCCCCTAGTTCTTGACAACAATACGGGACCTCCGCTACCCTCTGGCTGGAAGGAGGGGGCATGGAGACACAGGCGCCTATCCGCATTGCGCTCGAGACGATCGAATCGAGCAACCTGGCCGCGATTGGGTACGACCCCGCGCGCCAGATTCTCGCCGTTCAATTCAAACAGAGCGGCGCGATCTACCACTACGCCGGCGTCAGCCTCGAGACGGTGACGGCGTTCTACGCGGCGCCGTCGATGGGCCGGTACTTCGCGACAGCCATCAAGGCTAAGTACGCGAGCGCGAAGATGACGGGGCCGTGCCCCAAGTGTGGCGCCTCGGGCTGGCTCGGCGATCGCTGTGAGGATTGCGGCTGCGAGAAGTATCAGGCCGACGTCCGCCGGCCGTTCCGACGCGAGTTCGAGCCGACGCGCGTGCTCGTGAACGCGGACCTCGCCGCGCTCTCACCGGCGCGCGCGACACTCGCGGGCGTGACGCCCGACGTGATCTTCGTGCGCAACGACGGCTGGTCGCTGGGAGCGCCCAAGGCGCTCGAGGCCGCGGCCCGCTCCACGTGGCGCGCCGAATGGATAGAGCGCTGGCAGCGCAAGGCGACCGGCTGGGAGCGCACCTGGCCGTTGCCAGGAGAGGAGGAACGCCGATGAAGCCGCCGACGTGGCTGGTCGGCGATCTCGTCGTCTGCGGTCAGGAGCGCGGCACGATTGCCTCGCGTCGGTCCCCATCGCGCGGCATGGTGGAGATCATCGTGCGCATGACGGAAGGCCCGCGTGCGCCAGGCTGGACCTGGCCGGAGGGGTGGACGCCCCAGCTCGGCGACGGTCCCTTTCACACGCGCTGTACGGGCTGCGGTCGGGAGTTCGGCGCGCCGCGTCCCTTCGAGACGTTCTGCGCCACGTGCGAGCGGTCACACGCCTAGTATGGTAGGATTCTGAGTAACAATGACTAAGCCGACAGGGGCCAGACGTGGGCGGGCGTCGATCTTCCGCGACAAAGAACATGGCGTGCGGGTGCAAGGCGTGATCACGGTCCGCGGCGCCGTCGGTCTCGAGCGCGCCCGGCGGGAGTTGCGTCAGCTCTATCGGGAGGTCGTGGGCCGTCCGCCCATCACCATCAGCGACGCGGACGTGATTGAGTTCTTGGCGCGGGGAGCACACGATACGCGCGTGTACCTTGAGCGGGAGCACTGGCCGTAAACAGCAACGGCCTGAGTCTCCGGCGAAAGAGGCTCAGGCCGTTCAGAGAGGGGGGATGACTCCGAAGCAGGACCATCCTACCTCAAGAGCATCCCATGAGCAAACGTTTGAAGGCGCGCAAGCTGGCGAAGCCTCGCCAGGTGTCACGATCGACGGCGCTGGTTAAGCGCTCTGAGCTGAAAGCGATCGACCGGCAGATCGCGCAGCGCAGAGACATCCTCCCGTCCGGAGGACGCGACGGTGCCATCACGGAAGGCATGGCGCTCGGCGCGCTGGGCTTGGTCGAGCTGAAGCTGACCGCGAAAGAGGAGCTGGTCCTCAACGAGCGCGTCGACACGAGCCGGGTGCGCTGGCGTCCGCGCAAGAAGGACGGGCCGCCGGACATCCCGTACCTCCCGCACCAGGACTACACACGCTGGCTGAATCGGGCCTTTGGCCGGACCGGCTGGTCCCTCGTCCCGGTCGGCAAGCCGGCGATCACGCCCGGCGCGAGACAAGGGCAGCAGACGATCACCTGTCCCTATGTGCTGCACATCCACGGGAAGCCGGTCGCGTTCGCGATGGGTGAGCAGGAGTACTACGATAGCAACGAGCAGCAGACCTATGGCGATGCGCTCGAAAGCACCGTCGCGAGTGCGCTCCGGCGTTGCGCGAAGCGGCTGGGCGTCGGGCTCGAACTGTGGGATCAAGACTTCCGGCGCGCGCTGCCACCGCCGGCGGCGGCGTCTACGCCGCGCCAAGGCGAGGCGCCGCCGCGGCAGTACCAGGCACCGCCACCTGAACGCCCGGCCGCGCATCACGCGGCGCGCGGCGAGCCGATCACCGACAAGCAACGCAAGCGGCTATGGGTCATCATCCGGAACTCGGGCCGCGGCGAGGAGCAGGTCCGGGACTGGCTCCTGGCGCGGTACGGCTGGACGTCCACGAAGCAAGTCACGCGCGCCACATAGCGCGGTACGGCTGGACGTCCACGAAGCAAGTCACGCGCGCCACATACGAATACATCTGCACGGCCATCGAGTCGCCGGCGCCACTGAAGGAGGGTCAATGACCGTCGAGGAGCTGATTGACGAATTGCGTGCAATGCCGCAGACGGCGCCTGTCCTGGTGGTTATCCGCAAAGACGGAAGCGGCGAGCCGCTGTACGAGTACAAAACAGTCGAGCCCGTGACGGTCGTGTACGACTTAGGAGAAGTGCAGATTCAACTCGACGAGTAGCGGCCGACTCACCGGCGACGATGCCGGCCTGAAGGGAGCGAAAGACATGGCAGAGCGAAGCGAGCCCACAAGCACGGAAATCGACCGGATGGCGTTCATCCAGCGTGAGGTCGAGAAGGCGGTCATCCCCTACCGCGAGAATACCGAGGCGGCGATCGTTGTCGGCGCGCTCATGCGCGTCGCGCGCATCCTGCTCGACCTGTACCCGGAAGGGTTGCGAGCGGAGCTGGTCGAGGCGGCCTCTGCGTATCTGGCGCACCGGGACCTCGAGCGCGCCGATCGGCTGTTCGGACTCCCGTCGTTGCTCAATGGGCCGATGTGATGCAGGGCCTCGCGCGCGCGGTCTTCCGCTTCGACGTCGAGAACCACGAGTACATCGACCTGGCGACCGGCGCCGTGCTGCCGCACATTACCGGCATGCTCGAGCGGACCGGCTGGATTGATGACACCTGGTACACCGAGGAAAGCTGCGAGCGCGGCCAGATGGTTCACCGGCTGACGGCGGAGTACGACCTGGGCGCGCTCGACGTCGCGAGCTGCGTATCCCGATACAAGGGCTGGCTGCTCGGGCACGTCAAGGCCGTCAGTATCCTGCGGCCGGAGATGCTCTCGGTCGAGGAGCCGATCGTCCATCCGGTCGAGAAGTTCGGCGGGCGGCCCGATCGCATCTGCGTCGTCGCCGGGCTGCGAGGCGTGTGGGAAATCAAGAGCGGCGCGCCGGCGCGCAGTCATCAGATTCAGACGGCGCTGCAGGCGGTCCTGGCCGCCGCGGCGGGCGACGTCGAGCTGCCGCCGGCACTGCTCACGCGCCTCTGTTGCTACGTGAAGGACAGCGGGAAGTTCAAGGTCGAGGAACACACCGACAAGCGCGACTTCGATGAGGCGCGGCGCATCATCCGCGAGTGCTGCCGCCGATAAGAATGGCATTGTTATGGCATTCCAACCGGACTGGAAACCCTCACGGACGGCGCGCAAACTAGCAGAACGAAAGGATCGGCTCGACCGCAAAGCCCGCGAGGCGGTCGAGAAAAAGAAAGTCAGGCTGCGCGATCGACGCTGCCGATTCCCGCTCTGCTCCTGCGGGCGGTACAAGTTCCCGCTTGAAGTCAGCCACCAGGAACACAAAGGTATGGGCGGCAACCCTGCCGGCGAACGATCGAGCGCGGATCGGATGATCTACCTTTGCATCCACCGGCATCAGCACGGCGCCATCAGCCGGCACAAGGGGACAATGCGCGCGCGCCCACTGACAGCGGACGGCACGAAGGGGCCTGTCGCCTGGGACGTGGACCTTGAGACTCTGCGCCAGCGCGCCGGCCGGCTCATGATCACCAGGACGGCCGTCGCACGCGACGGATGGCTCGAGGTCGCCAGAGAGACGCGCGTCCAGGTCCTCGAGCCTCTCCTGCCTTGGCAACGGAGCATCCTCGCACTGCTGGCGGAGATGGAGCTATAACATGCGCAGCTTCAGCATCGCAGAGCGTGCCGCCATAGGCGAGCTGCTCGAAATCATCGCTGTTCTGGTCGAGTCACACGGCAACCGGCCGAACGCGCAGGTCGCGGCGATCGCCGCCTTGGCGAGCGAGGTCGTCGCGAACATCATCCGCGGCGAGCGCGGGCCTCGGCTGGCGACCGCCGACGACATCAGGATATTCGCTAGAAGCTGGGGCATCGACGAACGCGCCGCATTCAACCCGCCAGAGCGTTCTTGACAACAATGCGGCGTCGCGTGTAAGCTGTCTCAGTGGACCGGGGCGGGACCCCTGGCCGCGGGAGGACCGACATGCAGAACTACACCATCCGGTACGTGGAAAGCGTCTGATGCGCCGCAACCCTCGGAAGGCGATCATCGCGATCGAACTACGACCTAACACTCACCCGGAGTCATCGAAGGTGTGGCCGGAGTGCGCGACGCTGGTCCTCGAATGCGGGCATCGCGTCAACGTCGGCGCGTTCGACCCGCGCAGAGATGGACGACAGAAGCGCGCCGCGTGCCAGGACTGCGGAGCGGCGGGCGAGGCGCGCGAGGTCTGATGCTGAGACTGACGATCGGGAACATCCTCGAGCGGTTCCGTGTGGCGCTTGAGGACTGGCGCGATGAGCGCGCCTGGAAGACGGGGCGGAAGCTGCGCTCGACCGCGGCGCGGCTTGCTGAAGCATTCAAGCGGTCAGAGAGAGGGAACGATGGCACGGAAGCAACCGGCGCGGCGAACGCCGGACGTCATCGACGCGGACGCGGAACAGACGACGGCGATCGGGGAATTGCTGGGAGCCGGGACCGACGAGCAGCTCGCTGCAGCAGCGTGGCCCGTCATCCGGGAGTTCTTTAAGGGGCTTGCCGGCTTCTTCGTCACGGCGCGGTCGATGGAACAGAGCGCCACGCGGACGCTCGAGATGGCCCGCAGCTTAAAGGCCCCGACGACAGTCGACGGCGACGTCGCGCTGCAGGCGTTCATCAAGGACGCCAACGCCGACCGGAAGGACATCGAAGCGCACTGGCAGATCACGTCGACGGTCTATCAGTTTCAGCGCCGGCTGGTCGCCGCTCGAGAGCGCGGGGCGAAGCAGCTCGAGGAAGCGGCCGGCATCGCGCAGCGACTTCACAACACGTACGCCGAGAACGAGCGCCGGCGCGCGGCGGAGGAGCAGGATCGGCTGCGGCGAGAAGCGGAGGAACGCGAGCGGCTGCGTCGCGAGGCGGAGCTGGCGGAGATGGAGCGCCAGGCGGTCGCGCGCGAGGAAGCGAGCCCGGACCTGTCGGAGCGCGAGACGCTCTTCGTCGACTACATGGCCGGGCCGTACGCGTCCGTCGGCGACGGCCAGCGCGCCGCGCAGCAGGCCGGCTTCAAGGACCCGCTCAGAACCGCGGCGCGCCTGCTCAGCTCGCCAAAGATTCAAGCGGCCATCAAGGCGACGCGGGACGCGCAGGCGATCCGACGGCAGGCGACGGCGAGGGCGGCGCAACCGCTCGACGTGCAGGTCGAGACGGTCCGGCCGAACGTCGCGCGGGCTGCCGGCGCCGTCGACCGGAGCACGCACTCGGCGGAGCTGGTCGATGCGCGCGCCTTGATCGAGGCGTGCCTTATCGGCGGGCGCGGTATTCCAACGGACATCCTGACGGTGGATATGGTGAAGCTTCAAGAGTACGCTCGCTCGCTCCACGAGCGGATAAACCTTTGGCCCGGTTGCCGGTACGTCAAGACGGTGAAGACGGTCTGACGTGACAAAACGGGAGAGGGGCTCTAAATGAACGGTCGTGATTGGATCGAGGCGTACGCGTGGCTGCTCGCGGGGGGTGCGTTCATTGCCCTGGCGACCTATATCGGAGGGCTGCTGTGAGCGCGCGCCGGGTCGATCGCCACGCCTGAGGGCACCTCATGAGCACCGCTCCGACGCTCCGACCGTACCAGGAGGCCATGCTCGACGCGATCGTGACCACGCTCGCGACCGGGCAGAACCGCATCCTCTGCAAAGCGCCGACTGGAACAGGCAAGACGATCTGTTTTGCCGCGATGCTGCGGTGGCCGGGTCTGGTGACGTGGCGCGCGCAGTTCCCCACGCGCGGCGCGGCGATGCTGGTCATCGCACACCGGGAGGAACTGCTCAACCAGGCGGCCGACAAAATCAGCAAAGCGAATCCCGGCCTGATGGTCGCCGTCGAGCAGGGCGAGCGCCACGCGAGTCCGTACGCCGACGTGGTCATCGCCAGCGTGCAGACGTTGTCGGCGATGAAGTTCCGCCGGCTGCATCGGCTCCTACGGCATCACACCTTCCGCCTGGTCATCGTCGACGAATGTTTCCCTGCCGGCACGATGGTCGACGGGAAACCGATCGAGGAGGTACGAGTCGGCGATACGGTCACCGCCTTCAACACAGAGACAGGGCAGACCAGTGCGCGGCGTGTCCTCCGTGTGCTGAACAAGCGAACCGACCGGCTCCTGGTCGTCACGACCGACCAGGGATCGCTCGTCTGTACCCCCAGGCATAAGGTGTGGACCGCGCGAGGGTGGGTGCGCGCTCAGGCGCTCATGATGTGTGACATGATAGGGCACCATGCCACAGCCAGTCACCGCCAGTTGCCACGTCTGCTATATGCCGGTCATGCTGACGACGAAGGCGCGCATCGATACGTGGCGCCGGTCGAGGCGGACCTACTGCTCGCCGGCGCACCGAGACCAATGGTGTCGCGAACAGTCCTCCGTGCGGATGGCCGACACAAACCGGCGGCTGGCGGCTGCGCGGATGAGGGCCAGGAACCCGATGCGTCTCCCTGCGGCGCGAGCCAAAATGCGGACCTCGTTACGCGCGAGGAAGCATCAGCCCTCGACGCGTGGGGGAAACGGCCGGCCGATCCCGCTCCCGCAACAGGCGCTCGCGTCGGCGCTCGGGTGGCCTGTCGAGGTCGTGCTGCGAACGGGCGGCGGCTACAAGCCCCATCATTACAAACTGGATATTGCGAATCGCGACCTCAAGATCGCGATCGAGGTCGATGGGGCCAGCCACGGCGCGGTCGCTCGACGAAGACAGGATCGGCGGAAGGAGGCGTATCTGCGTGGGCGCGGGTGGACCGCATTGAGGTTCTCGAATCGGGCGGTGATGGACGATTTGAGCGCGTGTGTCCGGACGGTGCTGTCTACGATCTCGAAGTAGAGGGTCTGCACACCTATTTCGCGGATGGGTTCGCCGTCTCGAATTGTCATCACGCCGCGGCCGCGTCGTACCGGACGGCGCTCGTGCACCTGGGGTTCCTCCCGCCGGCGGACGTCAGCGAGCGCGGCGACGCGGAGGCCGCCACGTACGACGACCTCGAGAAGATGCAGGCGGCGCTCGAGGGCTGGGACGCGCGGGCGCCGAAGGACCGCCTACTAGTCGGCGTGACGGCGACGCCGAACCGCTCCGACGCGATCGGGCTCGGCTGCGTGTTCCAGACGATCGCGTACAGCTACGCGCTGAAGGACGCGATCGACGACAAATACCTCGTCCCGATCAAACCCTGGGTCGTCGAGACGATGGACAGCCTCGACGCTGTTCGCACGATAGCCGGCGACTTCAATCAGAAGGACCTGGCGGACGCGGTCAACAACGCGCGCCGCAATACGCTGGCGGTCGCTGCCTGGCGCGAGCACGCGGATGGGCTGTCGACGATCGCGTTCACGGTCGACGTGGCGCACGCGCATGCGCTCGCGGCCGAGTTCCGATCGGTCGGTGTGCCGGCAGAAGCGGTCAGTGGCGAGACGCCGAAGGATGACCGCCGGAACATCCTCGATCGGTTTCGCCAGGGCACGCTCGAGGTCCTCTCAAATTGCATGGTGCTGACAGAAGGGGTCGACCTCCCGATGGCGCGGTGCATCCTGCACGCGAAGCCGACGAAGTCCGCCACGCTGTACGAGCAAATGTGCCTCGACGCTGAGACCGAGATCCTCGGTGAGCAAGGGTGGATTGGGATCGACGACGAGATAACTGGAAAGGTCGCCGCCTTCAGTCTTCGCGACAGCGAAGTCTGCTGGTCAGACGCCACACGGATCGAACGGCCGCGCGGATTCGAAAACATGTGGGGCATAGAGTCGCCGCACCTGAGCCTCCGTGTCACGGGCGGTCATCGCATGGTCACGCGGCAGCGCGGCGATCGTGGCTGGCAGATTAGATTCGCTGAAGCTCTACCGCAAGAAGTCAAGATTCCAGTTTGCGGAACGATGCGCCGGAGTGACGCTGATGTGACTGATGACGAGTTGACATTCCTCGGCCTCCTGCTCACGGACGGGCATCGAAACAAAACAACCAACCAGATCACCCTCTTTCAAAGTGAGCGGTACCCGGAGGTTATGGGGCTCATTCGGAGCACGCTCCGGCGGCTCCGTCTGAAGTTTGGGCATTCTGTGAATCGCACGCCGTCTCAGTTTGGAGAGCGGTCGCCGCTTCACCGGTGGACTGTTTCGCGCGGCATCCCTCGAGGCCGCGATCGTCACTTGCGCGGATGGGGCTGGCTCAAGCCGTGGGTGAGCGAGAACGCAAAGACGCTCACGTCCATGTACGAGCATCTGTCGCGCCGACAGTTCGGTGTCCTTATCGCCGCGATGCACGCCGGCGACGGAGTCAAATCCGCGGTGTCGTGGACGCGCCGAACGTTGTCGATCTGCGGAAACCACGCACTCTGCGATCAGGTCCAGAGCCTCGCCGTTAGGCTTGGATACCGCTGCAATAAGTCCTGGCGGACGGACCATCTCGCGATGCTGCACATCAGCGAAGATCGATGCGACTGGAGCATTGTCAGCGCGGCCGCTGACGGTCGGCCGACGTGGGGACTTGTTCCGTCTCGGCCCGATGAGCGAGTGTGGTGTGTGAGTGTCTTCACAGGGTCAATCATCATCCGCCGGAAGGGCAAGGTCGCCGTCGTCGGCAACACCGGCCGCGGACTGCGCCTCCATCCGGGCAAAGACGAGTGCATCGTCATCGACCTGGTCGACGTCGCGCGCCGGCACTCGCTTCAAACGGCGCCGGTCCTCTATGGGCTGCCGCCCGGCCTGAAGACGAAGGGCGAGGACCTGAAGGAATTATCTGAGGGGCTCGAGGGGCTGCGCGAGAAGTTCCCGATGTTCGACCTCGAGGCGGCGCTGGCAGGCGGGACTTACACCCTTGCGCAGCTCGCCGCTCGGGCGTCTACGTTCGACGTCTGGACCGTGCCAATCCTGGCAGAGACCATCCAGCAGATCGTCAGCATGAACTGGATCGCGACGGGCGCGAACACGTACCGGCTGCAATATCCGTGGAACGACGGGACTGAAATCCTCGAGGTCCAGCCGGACATGCTCGGCCATTTCGATCTCGTCGCGACGTTCAAGCCACACGGCGCGCCTGGTGTCAAGGCACCGCCTGCGCGGCAGCGGACGCTTGCCGCGCA